>Ga0102831_1000368_pt1 | contig 20600 bp, 19 predicted proteins | sample ColrivemetaGS747_FD_84508 | JGI IMG/M metagenome (GOLD analysis project Ga0102831, IMG submission 84508) | Estuarine microbial communities from the Columbia River estuary - Freshwater metaG S.747 | ecosystem: Environmental > Aquatic > Marine > Intertidal zone > Estuary | place: USA: Columbia...
AGGACGTGGATTTATTCGTGAAGGGTATTATGCTGATTTGGTTTTGATTAATCCCAATAAAGCATATAAAATTACCGAGTCAAATATTCTTTATAAATGCCAATGGTCTCCGTTGTTGGGAACGCAATTTAGCCATAGTATTGAGAAGGTTTTTGTCAATGGAACTTTGAGTTACGAAAATGGTGAATTCCAAGAATTGAATCCAATGAGATTGAAATTCGATAAAGATCGATAATTACTTCAATTTATTGCGTTCCTTGTAAAACTGCAAAATAGCATGGTCAAGAGGGTAGGTGACATCTCCTTCATAATAGGAGACTCCTAATTGTTGGCACGTATTTTTAACATCTTCAGTTGCTTTTTTTTGAGCATTTTGATAGGCCATTCTAATTTCATCTGGATTAAGTTTAACCCGCTGTTTATTTTCTAAATCTACAAATTCATAAGGGATACCATCTAGTTTCAGCAGTAGCTCATGATCGAAATGCTGAACGTGAATCAACATGATTTCACATTTTAAGAATTTCAAATATTTAAGCGTTTCCCAAAATTCAGATTGTCCCTCTATTAACATATCCGAGAAAACAACCACCATGCTTCTTCTGGGTATGCCCGAAGCCAAATCAGAAAACGTAAAATTCCGAGGGGAGACATTCGTTAATACCTCTTTTTTCCATAATTCTTCATACTTTAGATAGCAATTGGAGAGATGACTCTTTGTGGATTTTAATTCTGATTGCCAACTAAGAAGGTTATCCTGAAATAAATTAAATTGAAAAGCATCTCTTTGTTTGCATAAAGCTTGAGCTAGAATACTTCCAAGAGCAAGGGAATATTTAAGTTTTAATTCATTTTCTTGTGGATATTTCATGCTATTGGAAATATCCGTCCAAAAAAAGCACCTTAAATTGGTTTCTTCAATTGTTTGTTTGATATATTTCTTTTCTGTTTTCGCCAGTAACTTCCAGTCGAGATTTCTGATGCTATCTCCGGGATTATAACTGCGATGTTCAGCAAATTCAACTGAAAATCCTCGCAATGGGCTCTTGTGAAGTCCTGAAATAAATCCCTCCATTGCCTTTTGAGCAAGCATTGAAATTTGATCAAATACCAAAAGGTCTTTTAAAAACAACATGGATAATTGTAAAAAAAATAAAGGCTGCTTGAAGAACAAACAGCCTTTATCGTTTAAAGAACTTTTATTATAAATGAGATTCAAGCTTATTGGTCAATTGTGACTTAGGAACCGCTCCTACAATTTTGTCTACAATTTGACCGCCTTTGAATATTAATAGCGTGGGGATGCTTCGAACACTATAATTCATGGCAATGTCTGGATTCTCATCTACATTCAATTTGCCAATTACAGCTTTTCCTAAATATTCTTGGTGAATTTCTTCAACCACAGGACCAATCATCTTGCAAGGACCACACCACTCAGCCCAAAAATCAACCAAAACGGGTTTATCAGAACCTAAAACTTCGTTTTGAAAATTGCTACTTGTAAATTCAACTGCCATAAATACAAATTTACGATATATTTCTGTTATTTACTCCTATTCCAAATAAGGCAAAATCAAAAAATACTGGATCTTCGGGATGGATTTCTTGAAAAATTCGAGTTAAATCAACACATCCTTTCCAGTCACTTTTCAATTTGCTCATAATTCCCAATTCTTCAGTAACTCTAATGACATGTGTGTCTAATGGCATCTTTAAAACACTCGGATTAACAGTATTCCAAATGCCAAAATCAACACCATCAGCTGGTCTAACCATCCATCTGAGAAACATATTTAAACGCTTACATGCACTATTTTTAATCGGAGTAGCAATGTGTTTCATTGTTCGGCATTTAGGTTCAGTAGTTGAAAATAATTTTTTGTGAAAATTCACCAGTGACATTTCAACTGTTTTTATCTGTTTCCCACCTTCGAAAAATACGTTTTCTAATGTTTTATCTTCTATAAGTAATCTTTTTAATTGATTTACTAGTAATATCAAATCGAAGTCATTGAATGTCCTATGGGAAAAAGCGATTAATGATTTTTGGTCATCAATACTGGAATTTACAATGAAATCGTAGGGCGCGTTATCCATTCGAAGGAATAAGTTTTTCGCGCTATTAATGATAGTTTTACGCTGTCCCCAAGAAATTAAGGCTGTAAAAAAACCAGCAATTTCTATATCTCTTGCATCCGTAAATGAATGAGGAATCTGAATTGGATCGTTTTCAATAAATCCAGGCTCGTTGTAATAGGATGCAGCTTCCCAGAGAGTTTCTATTAAATGAGCATCTAAGCTCATTTAACTTTTGAAGAAATTTCTAAGGCCTGAGCTAAATCTTCTTTCAAATCATCTAAATGTTCAATACCCACACTTAATCGAATTAAGCTATCTTTTAACCCATTTTTAATTCTTTGATCTCTTGGGATGCTAGCATGAGTCATACTTGCAGGATGACCTATTAAAGATTCAACGCCTCCTAAACTCTCAGCCAAAGAAAAGACTTTGGTTGATTTTAAGAATTCAATTGCTGCCTCTAAAGAGTCATTTTTAAGCGTAAATGAAATCATTCCTCCGAAATCTTTCATTTGTTTTTTAGCGACTTGATGATTTGGATGACTTTCAAAACCTGGCCAATATACTTCTCCCACTTGAGGATGATCCTTTAAAAAGTGCGCAATTTCTCTTCCATTTAAACAATGGCGCTCCATTCTGATATGTAAAGTTTTAATACCTCTGAGTACTAAGAAACAATCCATGGGACCGGGAGTAGCTCCACAAGTATTTTGTAAAAAAGCCAAGCGTGAATGCGTTTCATCATTATCCACGCATAATACTCCCATAACTACATCAGAATGCCCATTGATATATTTAGTGGCAGAATGCATGATAATATCAGCTCCAAAACTTGCAGGTTGTTGCAAATAAGGGGAGGAGAATGTGTTATCAACTACCACCAATGCACCAACTTCATGCCCGATTTTCGACATCAATTCAATGTCAATAATCTTTAACAATGGATTAGTGGGTGTTTCAACCCAAATCATTTTTGTATTTTCAGTTACAGCATCTCTGACTTCTTGTTCATTGGACATGTCAACAAAATGAAAGTTGATACCCATTTTTTGAAATACCGTAGTGAAAATCCTATAAGTTCCACCATATAAATCATTGGTAGCTATGACTTCATCGCCAGGTGACAATAATTTGATGCAAGCATCTACTGCTCCCATTCCCGTAGAAAAACAAAGCGCGTAATTCATATTTTCAAGAGATGCCAGATTCTTTTGAAGCACATCTCTGGTTGGATTTTGAGTTCGGGCATATTCATATCCTTTATGTTCACCGGGTGCTGCTTGAACATAAGTACTAGTTTGGAAAATTGGGGTCATAATTGCCCCGGTACTTGGATCAGGCTCAATACCTGCATGCAATACTTTAGTTTCGATATGGTTACTTTTCATTTTGAATTTCTTGTAAGACAATTTGGGGTAAATATTTGTATTCTAGACTATGAATTTTTACAGCCAGTGATTCAGCCGTTTCTTTTTGATCAATTTCAACGGAAGATTGAAATAATATTTCTCCCTCATCATAATTTTCATTCACCCAATGAATGGTTATACCTGATTCAATCTCTTTATTATCAATTACGGATTGATGGACATGCATTCCATACATGCCTTTTCCTCCATATTTAGGGAGAAGGCTCGGGTGTATGTTCATGATTTTATTGAATTCATTCACAAAATTTGCAGGAATTTTCCATAAAAAACCAGCTAATATGATCATCTCCGGTTCGATCTTTTTGATTTCTTGGATGATGACATCCCATTCGTTTTTGGAAAATAAGCGAAATGGAATCTTTAATCGTTGGGCTCTTTGAATAATCCCAGCATGTTCGTTATTGCAATAAATCCTTTCAACGACATAAAACTTCTCATGGTGAAGATTCACCAAATTCTCAGCGTTACTTCCACTGCCAGAAGCAAAAATCACAACCTTTTTCATGGTGCCAATCTCACTTCATTTATAAGATGTTTTAAAAATATCAAATCGCTTGACAAATTTTGAGATTCTGGACAAAAAACATCCACTAATACTGAAGATTTCAATTCGGAATTTGATAAATATTTTGTCATGTACGGGCCTCTACGAGTAGTAGCTTCTTCGGTGTACCATCCTTGAAACATATTCCTTGTCCTTGATTTAGTACCAAATATAGGAATTTCACTAATTACCATATCTGTACCTTCATCGTTATGGAAATATTTTTTTGAAAAGTGGTTGCGTATATTTCTATGTTCTTCCAATGCGACATTATCCTGCGAATCTTTAAATTTCGTTAACCACATTCCCATGAATCCACCGTCAGACTTCAACTTTCCAAGCCATATAAAGTTTGAATCAGTACCAAAGATTTTCCAATCGTTGGGAATTTGAATGGATACACCCCAAATACTCTCGATTTCCGATTGGATATTGCGCACATATTCTGTAGGGGCATTTCTTTCGAAATATCCATCGAGGCCTAAATTGTCATCAAGTTGACGGATGAATAGAAACAATTTATCCCAATCTGATTTTACTAATTGATTTAAATCTAAATTCTCAATATCAATCAACCATTGTCCATTTCCGCAAGGATTTTTGTAGGCCGCAATAATTTGACTTCCGATTTTTATTTTTATTGAAGAGTCAAAATGTGAAGGGTGATAATTCTGAATAAGTGCCATACGTATGGATGCTAATGAAGCAAATTCCATGTTTGATCGGGAATGAAGAATAAACGAATAAGAAGATAAATACCTGTTTATCAAAAACAAATTTGAATCTTTCGGAAAGTTATGGTCTAGTTCATTTATCCATGAATTAGTTTGCGCTGAATCGATAAATAAATGAATGTGTCCCTCGGCATCAACAACAGACTGTCTTTGTTTTTTTTCGATGCTGTAGTCAATGTTGCCTGAACAGGAATAAAGAACAATAAAAACAATTATCGCGCTAAAAAACCATTTGCTGGACATACAAAGTAATTAATTGTAGTTTCTGTGGTGTGTTTGTCCGCTTTTAACTACCAGACGTTGACCAACGTTAATTCTTGTACTTCTCAAATGATTTATTCTCATGATATGATCAACAGAGGTTCCATATCTTCTAGCTATCGCTGATAAAGTTTCTCCTGACCTAACAGTATGAACAGTTTTAGATCCGGTGCTTTGTGGTACAGATCTTTTGCTTTTGGAACTGCTTCCTGAATATTGTTTACTCGCATTCTGTGAACTGATAACTTCATAATTGCTCAGTAAGGCATTTTGGAGGAGAGAATCGTTCTCTCGCCAATAGCACATTGAATACTGGTATGGCAACAAGATGGTATTATTCGTGGCTAATTGAGTATTTGGTTTAATGAATTCACGATTTAATTTCAATAAATCTTCTTGTTCTGTCCCAGCTATGTAATTACACATTTTCACTAAATGAAAACTTGTATCTATTCTAGTGGGTATTAAAACTTCAGAAATATTATTGAATTGTTCGCGTTTCGCATGCTTTGTAAAATTAAGCACATAAGTCGCTGCAATAAATTTCGGAACGTAATATTGAGTTTCTTTTGGGAGAAATTTAAGTATTTGCCAGAAATCTTTTGTTTTTCCTCCAGCGCGACGCATTGCTTTCATTACATTTCCAGCACCACAATTGTAGGAAGCTATACTTAATAACCAATTATTGAAGATAGTTTGAGAATTTTGAAAGTATTCACATGCTTTTTCAGTAGACGCTAAAATGCTCTTCCTCTCATCAACAGAATAATTTATTTTCATTCCCATGAGTTTCCCAGTATATGGCATGAATTGCCATAAACCAGTTGCTCCGCACCATGAAACGGCATTGGGATTCAATGCTGATTCAATAACAGAAACATATTTTAACTCAGTAGGCATAGAATTTTTATCAAGAATTTCTTCAAAGAGAGGAAAATACAAACTCATTCTTTGATGAATTCGATCAAAATACGCATCCGGTAAGGACATGAAATACTGTATCTGTTGCTTTACCAAATAATGGTATTCAAAAGGAATTTCGCTTCCTAATTGAGCGAAATTATCTTTAAAATCTTTTTCATTGAATTCAAAACCATTGCTTAATAATGGTTTATGACTTGGTATTTCTCTATAAAATTGAATCGTCAAACTATCAATTCTAGAAAGACTATTTTCAAATTGTATAGGAGGTAATGGAGCCTGTGCCTTTATATTGGAAATGAAAGATATAAATATAACAATCCCTGCTGCAAATCGAGTCATGTACTTATAAACGTATTTTAAGCGTTAAAATTACAATTAATTTTGCTTTCAACATTAATTAAGGTCACATTATTTGTTGTGTAATTGTGGAAAACACTGAATTTATTGCTTAATAATGATCAAAAAACTATTCATTTTTTTTGATTAATTTGCATGAATATGAACGGCCAATCGCCCACACAATTTTCAACTGAAACTCAAGTTCAATTTAAAGAATTAACTAAAAATCTCCTCAATACTAAAATTGGCATACCCAAGGAGATTACGTTTCAAGAAAATAGGGTTCCTTTAACCCCATCAGCCGTTCAATATTTAGTAAGTCAAGGTTTGAACATAATCATCCAATCAGGATGTGGGGAAAATGCAAATTTTTCAGATCATCAATACAGTGAGGCCGGGGCAGAAATTGCTTATCAACCAGAAACTGTGTATCAGTCCGATATTATTCTGAAAATTGACCCACCCACTATGGATGAAATAGACTTAATGAAAACCTCACAGCTCTTGATTTCAGCATTGCAAATCAATCAATTAGAAGAAGTATTGTTGCGCAAGTTGCAAAATAAAAAAATCACAGCTTTGGCATATGAATTCATACAAGACGATTCTGGGGCTCTACCCATAATTAGAGCAATGAGTGAGATAGCCGGTACGGCTTCCATTTTAATCGCTGCTGAATATTTAAATAATACACATATTGGTAAGGGTGAACTATTAGGCGGATTTGCAGGAGTTCCGCCAACGCAAGTCGTAGTAATTGGGGCAGGTGCAGTAGGCGAATATGCAACCAAAGCTGCCCTCGGTCTAGGAGCCAATGTTAAAATATTTGATAATAATATTTATCGATTACGCAGAATTCAAAAGGCATTTGGACTTCATTTATATACTTCAACTTTACAGCCCAATGTGTTGGCCTCAAGTATTGAAAGGGCTGATGTTGTAATAGGCGCTTATTCTGGTACGGGACATCGAAGTCCTATGGTTGTGTCTGAAGAAATGGTTATGAAAATGAAGCCATTCTCAGTTATCATTGACGTTGCAATTGATAGAGGAGGTAATTTTGAAACTTCAGAATTGACAAATCATGATAATCCTGTTTTTAAAAAACATGGTGTGATCCATTATTGTGTTCCAAATATCCCTTCAAGGGTTAGCCGCACAGCCTCCTATGCTTTGAGTAATATTTTTACTCCTATGCTCGACGAAATGGTAAAAGACGGTGGCTTTGCGAACTCCATAAGAAATCACAGTTGGGTTAGAAAAGGTACCTATTTATACAACGGTAACTTAACTAATAAAAGTTTGGCAGATAAATTTCAGCTAAAATACAGAGACCTTGATTTGTTGGTTGGTTTATTTAACTAGTGTAAAATGTTTTTGATCAACCTGGAAAGGTTTGAAATGTTCTTTAATTCTATCCGTGTGGGTATCACTAACGAAAATTTGCCCGAATTCTGATGAACACATTCTCTCCATTAATTTTTGAGATCGATTCGAGTCAATTTTTTCAAAAATATCATCGAGCAATAAAATGGGATTTTGATTGCAGTGAGATTTAAAATATTGATATTGTGCAATTTTGAGTGCAATCACAAAGCTTTTAATTTGTCCCTGTGATCCATACTTCTTTAAATTTTGTCCATTAAGTGTGAATTCTAAATCATCTTTATGAATACCACTTGTTGTTCTTTGGCTATTCAAATCTTGGGCTCTATTTAATTCCAATATCTCCATCATATTATTATTGCTTAATGGCGATAAATAATGAATATCAGTGATTTCAGAGGACTCAGAAATGAATCGATGATTTTCAGCAAAAAAAGGTATGAATTCTTCAATAAATGTCTTTCTCGATAAATGAATTCTATCAGCTAGTGGAGAGATTTTGACATCAAAACTTTCTAAAATCAACGGATCAATTGGTCGACCGAAATTCATCTTTAAAAAGGCATTGCGTTGATCAATATACTTGCGATAATCAACCAAAGTAAGCAAGTATGATTTATTGACTTGACTAATTGAATAATCAATAAATTTCCTTCTTTCTTCAGATCCTTCAAATACCAATGAAATGTCAAAAGGGGTGATAAATACTGTCTGAATTGTTCCAATGTGATCTAACAATCTTGAATAAAGCTTTCCATTTTTCTTCAAAGATTTTTTCTTGTTCTGAAGGGTTAGCAATATGTCTAAGTCTAACTCTTCAGAGGCGTTATTTTGTTGAAACAAACCTTTGATAGAATACTCCTCTTTTCCAAATTGGATGAGTTGTTGATCTAAATGATTAAAATACGATTTGGTGTTGGCCAATGTATAAATCGCATCAAGAATATTTGTTTTTCCACTACCATTCGGACCACTAATAGTATTGATTTTATCGCAAAAATCAAATATAGATTCTTCGTGGTTTTTAAATTGATGTAGTCTTAAATGCGATAAAATCACCGAGCGAAAATAAACTACTTCGTTGTCTTACCACATCAATGTTCACAAATTGAGAATAAAACACGTTTTCTGCTACCTTACATTTGGTTAATTTGCATGAATGAAATTTACGACAAAGGTATTCAAGGTTTTCACATTTATCTTTTTGATATTCAATGCGTACTCTTGCAAAGAGAACGTCAAATTGACTCGTTATCAACCCTATAAATTTGATATTCGACCTTTAGATAGTTTAGTCGGATTAGGGCAAGTAATACTTGATGAATCTTATCGTCCAGACAGCACCTTGCAAGAACAGAGGTATTATCTAGGCGATACGGTGAAATATCAACTGACGTATAATAAAAACGGTAGTTTGTTGAACCTCAGTAAATTTGTTGGTCCAGAAGAAGTTTGGACAGAAAACTATTGGCCAAATGGACAAAGAATGTCTCATTTTGATAAAATTTTAGATCCTACAACTGGAGGTTCCTATTTTCATGGACCATATAAATCTTATTATGAATCTGGTTGGTTAAAAGAAGAAGGAGAATATAAAATGGACCAACCGGTTTGGGTTGTTAATTTTACAGAAGATGGTACCAGTGGTGATACCATTGTTTACATTTATCAAGATGGGGGATTTGAGGCCAATAAATAAATATGCCAAAGTTTTCACATTTACATGTCCATACCCAATATTCCTTGCTTGATGGAGCTGCTGAAATAAATAAACTTGTACAAAAGGCAAAAGCCGATGGAATGCCTGCCTTAGCAATTACTGATCATGGTAATATGTTTGGGGCTTTTGATTTTTATAAGTCAGTTACCAAGGCCGGCATGTTGCCAGTAATAGGTTGTGAATTTTATTTGGTAGAGAATCGGCATGAAAAATCCTTTGGACAAGGTAAAAAAGACAAACGTTACCATCAATTACTATTAGCTAAGAATCAAAAAGGATATGAAAATCTAAGTAAACTTTGTTCCTTAGGATATTTAGAAGGCCTTTATTCGAAATATCCGAGAATTGATAAGGAATTGCTTAAACAATACGGAGAAGGTTTAATTGCAACTTCTTGTTGCATAGGAGCGGAAATCCCTCAAGCGATCATCCACAAGGGCAAAGAAGAAGCCGAGAAGATATTCTGTGAGTGGCATCAGATGTTTGGTGATGATTTTTATGTTGAACTCCAACGACATCATTTGTGTAATATTGATAATACGGGGGTGGATCAAGAAGATGTAAATCAAACATTGATTGAATTTGCGCGTAAATACAATGTTCATATCATCGCTACAAATGATTCTCATTACGTTGAGAAAGACGATGCCAATGCTCACGACATTTTACTTTGCATCAATACATCAGAATTCCAATCAACTCCGAAAGCAACCAACGAGGAATCTGGCAAAGGATTTCGATTTGGTTTTCCTAACGAGGAATTTTATTTCAAAACTCAAAGTGAAATGGAAGAACTTTTTAAGGATATTCCCGAAGCATTAGATAATACCAATCGTTTAATTGATTCCATTCAAACGCCTGAATTAGAGAGAGATATAGTTCTGCCTAATTATGCATTGCCTGAAGGTTTTTTAACTCAAAAAGACTACCTGACTCATCTGGCTTATGAAGGCTGTAAACAGAAGTATGGAGGTGGTATTCCTACTGATGTCGAGGAGCGACTGAAGTTCGAATTAAATACTATTTGTACCTCGGGATACGAAGGATATTTTTTGATTGTGCAAGATTTTACATCGGCAGCTCGAAAGATGGGAGTTTGGGTAGGACCAGGAAGAGGATCTGCTGCAGGGTCATTGGTCGCTTATGCATTGGGAATCACCAATGTTGATCCTGTTAAATATGATTTGCTTTTTGAACGTTTCTTGAATCCTGAGCGTGTGAGTATGCCTGACGTCGATATTGACTTTGATGATCAAGGCCGTGATAAAGTTATTGAGTATGTTGCTAAAAAATATGGTGAACGACGAATAGCACAAATCATAACTTACGGTACAATGGCTGCCAAAAGTGCAATTAGAGATGTAGGTAGGGTGCTTCAATATCCTTTAAATCAAACTGTTGGATTAACCAAACTCGTACCGGGTAACTTGAATCTTAAAACAATGTTACATGCCGATATCGATAAATTAGCTAAGGATGATTCTATAAATTTAAAACCTGAAGAAGTTGAGAATTTAAAAGAACTTCAAAATATTTATAAGTCAAACGATGCCGCAAGTCAAGTTCTTAAGGATGCCGAAAAATTAGAAGGTTCTGTTAGAAATACAGGGGTTCATGCATGTGGAATCATAATTGCTCCAAAGGATATTGATGAGGTAGTTCCAGTAGCAAGATCAAAAGATTCTCCGTGGATGCAAGTTCAATATGATGTAAACCAGATTGAAAAAGCAGGTTTACTAAAAATGGACTTCTTGGGATTGTCTACCTTAACTATTCTGAAGGATGCGGTATCCATTATCAAACAAACTACAGGCACCGAAATCGAAATTGATAATATTCCCCTTGATGATACCCTAACATACGAGCTTTTTCAACGAGGAGATACCAATGGTATATTTCAGTTTGAAAGCCCTGGCATGCAAAAGTATATGCGCGATTTAAAACCAACTCAGTTTGGTGACTTGATTGCCATGAATGCTCTTTATCGCCCAGGTCCGATGAAATATATACCAGATTTCGTAGATAGAAAACACGGACGAAAACCTGTTGAATATGACCTTCCAGAAATGGAAGAATATCTTAAAGAAACCTATGGAATTACTGTCTATCAAGAGCAGGTAATGTTGCTAAGTCAAAAGTTAGCTGGTTTTTCTAAAGGTAAAGCCGATGTCTTGCGAAAGGCTATGGGAAAGAAGAATAAGCAGTTAATTGATGAGCTAAAAGCTGATTTCATGGCAGGCGCTTTAGAGAAAGGATTCCCAGAGAATGTATTACATAAAATATATTCAGATTGGGAAGAGTTTGCACAATATGCTTTCAATAAAAGCCATTCAACCTGTTATGCCGTTATTGCTTTCCATACTGCTTATTTAAAGGCCCATTTCCCCGCTCAATTCATGTCTGCCGTGTTAAAAAGTAACATGGGTGATATTAAAAAAATCACGTTCTACATGGAAGAGTGCCGAAGAATGGGTATTAAAGTCCTTGGGCCAGACCTAAACGAAAGTAGATCAGCATTTACTGTTACTAAAAATGGTGAGATCCGCTTTGGATTAAATGCGGTTAAAGGGGTTGGAGAAAATGCGGTAGATGAAATTCTCAATGAGCGCGATAAGAATGGCGCATTCTCGAGCATTTTTGATTTGACCGGTAGAGTAAATCTTCGTGCTGTTAATAAAAGAAACCTGGAAAACTTAGCTAAATCAGGAGTTTTTGATTTTGATCAACGGTATCATAGAGCTCAATATTTAGCTAGTGCCAATGATGGATTAATAGGAGTAGAATTGGCTTTAAGATTTGGGCAAAAGTTACAAGCAGATAAACAGAGCGGTCAAATGGGTTTGTTTGGTGGTGGAGATTTAACTGTTCCTCAAGAGCCCAAATTACCATCAGTAGAGAAATTTACTTTAATGGATGAATTAAAGATCGAAGAGGAATTAGTGGGAGTATTTTTAAGTAAACATCCATTAGATGAATACAAATTCATTCATAATGCATTAAAACCAACTCCCGTGAATGAATTTTCTCAAGCAGTAGATCAAAATGAGCCCCTAAATTTCAAGATGATGGGAATTGTAACTTCCTTTAGAGAGGCCATGACCCAAAGAGGTTCACCATTTGGCAAAATCAACTTCCTAGATTATTCTGGTACTGTGGAACTTGCATTTTTCAGTAAGCAGTACATTGATAATAAGAATTTATTATCACAAGATTATATTCTTTGGATCACTGGAACTGTAAAGCCAGGTATAGATGGCAATAGGGCTCGTGTAGATTATAACAAGATTAGATTGATTGCAGACATCAATATTAAATCATTGGTGAAAGCATTAAATATTTATATACATCCCAAAGAACTCTTCGATGGACAACATCAAACAATTTCTACCATCTTGGAGCAATTCCCAGGACATGTGCCTGTATGGTTTCATTTTCAAGATAATGAAGAAGATATGGGAGTTTCTCTAGTGTCTAATTTTAAAGTTGATTTCTCTGAAGATGTACAATTAATTCTTGAAGAAATGCTGGTTAGGTTTCAATTTCAGCTGGAGGAAAGGTTTTGATGAAAGTTTCTGGATTTGCCATTGCTAGAAACGTTTTAAAAGCAGATTATCCAATTGGTGAATCACTTAAATCTATAGAACCATTGTGTGATGAAATTGTGGTTGCGATTGGTAATTCTGATGATGATACCAGGAGTTTCATCGCTAATTTGGGATTGAAAAATCTTAAAATAATTGATACAATTTGGGATGATAATTTAAGGGTAGGAGGAAAGGTCTTAGCAGATGAAACAAATAAGGCTTTAGAAAATGTTTCTAAGGAGTCAGATTGGTGTTTTTATATTCAAGCAGATGAATGCATTCATGAAGATGATTTACCCATCATCCAAAAGGCATTAATTGATTATAAAGATGATAATAGAGTTGATGGTTTGCTTTTTAGGTACCGTCATTTCTATGGTAGTTATGATTATCTTGGGGATTCTCGAAGGTGGTATAGAAATGAAATTCGAATTATCAAGAATACCGGGAACTTCAAAAGTTGGAAAGACGCTCAGGGTTTTCGCACAAAAAATGATGAAAAATTGAACGTGATGCCAATCGAGGCTCGAATTTTTCATTATGGCTGGGTTAAACATCCAAAAGATCAACAAGTCAAACAAGAACAATTTCATCGACTTTGGCATGATGATAAATACATGAATAAACATGTTTACCAACGAAATGAATTTAATTATTCTGAAATTGATTCATTAACAAGATTCAACGAAACACATCCGTCAATAATGAAAGAACGTATTGAAAGAATTAATTGGAATTTTGATTTTGATGTTTCGAAAAAGAATTTCAATTTCAAATCATTCATTTTGTATTGGATTGAAAAAATAACTGGTAAGCGTATTGGAGAATATAGAAATTATATTTTGTTGAAACCATGATTGATGTAGCGATCATTGGAGGCGGTGCATCTGGATTTTATTGTGCCATACGGATCAAGGAATTAAATCCAAACTTAACCGTTTCAATTTTTGAAAAAACAGGTAAAACCTTAACCAAGGTCAGAGTGAGTGGTGGTGGCAGGTGTAATGTTACTAACAACACCTACAAAACATCAGAATTAGTATCAAATTACCCAAGGGGAGGCTCCTTTCTGAAAAAAATATTTCACCAGTTTGGCGTAAAAGAATTCATTTCTTGGCTCAATTTACATGGAGTTGAAATTAAAATTGAACCTGATGGAAGAATATTTCCCATTTCAAATACATCTGAAACTATCGCTGGTTTATTTGAAAATCTTGCCACAAAATTAAATATACAAATTTATAGACATCACGAATGGCAGGGGTTTTCTCAATCTGAAAATTACTTTCAACACGTTTTCAATCAAAAGTTGTTTCAAGATCTAAAGTATTTTCAATCTAAGTTTACAGTTGTGGCAACCGGTGGAATTCCGGATTTAATTAAAATTCACTGGAAATCAAATTTTCTATGGACTGATCCAGTTCCATCGCTTTTTTCCTTTAATTCAAATAATATTGATTTAAGAAAATTAAAACCCCTTTCGGGTGTTTCTGTTTCTGATGGTAAAATAAGAATAGCAGGAGAGAAAGATCATTATTCAGGACCAATATTAATTACTCATTGGGGTATAAGTGGTCCGGCAGTTTTAAAGATGAGCGCTTGGATGGCTAGAAGGTTGTCTGAACGGAATTATAAGTTCAAAGTTTTAATTTCATGGGTTGGAGATAAATCGGAAGATTCAGTGCGCGAAACCTTATTGCATGAAATTGAACTCAACTCAAAAAAGAGATGGAAAAATATCACCTTTAATGAAGTGCCTTCAAGATTATGGGAATTATTGTTGTCAGAAAGTGATATTGACCTTGAATCAATTACTGGTGAATCGAATAAAAAACAAATCAATCGACTAACGGAATTCCTACTGCGATATCCAGTTGAAATAACCGGTAAAACAACCTACAAAGAAGAATTTGTAACTGCTGGTGGTATTAACTTGGAAAGCATTGAATTTCCGAAAATGCAGATCAAAAACACAACAGGATTGTATGCTTGTGGTGAGGTATTAGATATTGATGGAATAACAGGCGGATTTAATTTTCAAGCCGCTTGGAGCACCGCTGAACAGGTGGCAAAATCAATTGCCCAATCTTAAAATCTTAATCAAACCTCTTCAGTATACTTATAACCCACACCTCTTAAACTCAAGAAATATTTTGGATTCTTTGCGTCTTCTTCAAAATATTTTCTAAAAGCTAGAATGAAATTATCGATGGTTCGAGTACTAGGAAATACGGTATAACCCCAAACGGTCTTTAATATTTCCTCACGGGTAACGACAAGATTCTTCTTTTCAATCAAAAGCTTAAGCAATTGGGCTTCTTTCTTGGTCAACTTAAATTCACCCATTTTTCCTATGGCTTTATATGAGTTGAAATCAATCACATTGTCTCCAATTCGATATTCTTGCAAAGTTAATCTAGGAGTATTTTGTTGGGTGCGACGTATTAATTTTTGAACTCGCAATAACATTTCTTCCAACTCAAATGGTTTTGCTAAATAATCATCCGCACCAGCTTTTAATCCACCTATTCTGTCTTTACTGCTGTTACTTGCAGAAAGAATCATAATAGGAATGTCGTTGTTTGATAGACGAATATGTTGGGTTGCAGTTATACCATCCATTGAAGGCATCATAATGTCCATTATGACTAAATCAAAACTTTCAGATTTTAACTTTTGAATGGCTATGGCTCCATGTCCAGCAACGGCAACTTTGTAACCTTCCATTTCTAAATTGATCCTGATCAATTCTGCCAAATCAGCTTCATCTTCCACTAAAAGAATTCGATGGGATTTCATATTATTTAGTAAGTTGTTGTTTGTTTATTTTTAATGTAAAAACTATACCATGTGGTTTGTTATCAGTAATAGTAATCTTACCACCGTGCATTTCTGTAATTTGTTTGACAAGGTATAAACCAAGTCCTGAACCAGGTTGAGACCGTGTTTTTTCTTCACCAACTCTGTAAAACTTATCAAAAACGCGCTTCTTGTCTGAATCGGATATTCCGATGCCTTGGTCTTTAATTTGAATGATGTATTGTGAACCAAGGTCGGAAAGTGAAATATCAATGGGTTGATTTTCGTTTGAATATTTTAACGCATTAGTTACCAAGTTCTTAATAACAGTTTTGAGCATTTTTTCATCTACATACCCCTTTATATTTTGGGGTAATTGAATTGCTAAGCGCTCTTTTTTCTCGCTGGTTAGTTCTAACGAATTGATAGATTCGTCAATCAATTCACCTATGTTTTTCTCCGCAAAAACCGGGTCAACAAATTTACTTTCAAACCTTGTAGCCATTAAAATTTGTTCAACCATATTTGACAATCTCAATAGATTTGAATTTGCCATTTCCAACATTTTTGGAAGTAACTTAAGCGATTCGTCTTTTTTTACTGTTTGTAAGGCCAATCTTGCTGCAGAAATAGGAGTTTTCAACTCATGAGTGACTGCTAACAAAAAGTTATTCTGTTGTGCATTCATTCTGAGTATTTTATCTACATATACAAACATAGCTCCACCAATTAATAACGTAATGATTCCAAGAGTAATACCTTCATAAATCCATGCTTTCTTTTTATTGATTAACGTGGATTCTACATCTTGCACAATCTCAGATCTTAATAATAGACTGATTTCAACTAGATTTCGTTGCTTATTTGTCATAAAAAATACACGAAAGTTTTTAAACCGTTGATTTACAAGGAGTTTAATTTCGTTTGAGTCGCAAATTCCAATTGAGTTGTTGATTTTCATTTGAATCCCGGATGAAACTTTATCGGTATGTTTCAATAGATAATTCTCAATTTGCGAGTTAACCAATTGATTTTCCAAATCCAATTGGTGCAACTGTGAATCAAAGTTTCGCTCTTGGAATCTTACCAATGCAAAAGCCCACCATAGCAGAGCACTTAACATGTAAATGTTAATAGCCCCAATAGATAACATTATTTTTATCCGATTATTTAACATTTTCAATAAATGATACCTTTGTTAATGAAATGACAAATAATCCATCTTTTTCCCAAAATCATGTTTCATGGTTTAATGAATTACTTGGTCATGCGAATGTAAGCCAAAATTCGAATGACTTAGATGAAGTATCTAGAGATTACACTGAAGATTTGTCATTTTTACCCGATTTATTATTGACTCCAAATACAACCCAACAAATTTCAAGCATTCTTAAATATTGCAATGAAAACAACATTCCAATTTATACGAGAGGTGCTGGAACTGGGCTTTCTGGTGCATGTTTGCCCGTGAGGGGTGGGATAGTAATTTCCATGAAAAGGTTTAATAATATTCTAAATGTTGACAAGGAGAATTTTCAAGTAACCTTAGAAACAGGGGTTGTAAATGCTGAATTAAAGGAATATTTAAAACCTTACGGATTAACATATCCCCCAGATCCTGCCAGCATGGGGTCATCAACAATAGGAGGGAATATTGCACATGGAGCGGGCGGTCCAAAAGCAGTTAAATACGGAACAACAAGAGATTATGTATTAAATCTTGAAGTTGTACTTCCTTCGGGAGAAATAATTTGGACCGGTGCTAATACATTAAAAAACTCTACTGGATTTTCACTAACTCAACTAATGGTTGGTAGTGAAGGGCTTTTGGGTATTGTTACTAAGGCAGTTTTAAAACTTGTTCCATTAAAAACTGAAGAACTCTTGATTTTAGCTCCCTTCTCAGATGCATCAAAAGCCGCTAAATGTGTAAATGATATATTATTAAATGGATTTGAACCCGCTGGGATTGAATTAATGGAAGTGTCAGGGGTGGAAATTGCAATTGATTTTTTGAAATTACCCTTTCCTAAGCCTGAAAAAACAGAGATATATTTATTAATCATTCTCGATGGGAATAATATTGAAGAATTGAATGCAATTGCAGAAAGTTTATACCCTTTTTTAGATGAAGCAGGTGCTCTTGAGGTTTATCTTCCAAACAATTCTGAAACAGCCTCTATTTGGTGGAAAATAAGAAGATCATTGGGTGAATTAGTAAAGCAGCAAAGTGTTTACAAGGAAGAAGATACGGTTGTACCACGCGCCAAGTTGCCTGAATTGATTAAAGGAGTGAAAGAAATAGGAACTAAATACGGATTTAGAAGCGTTTGTTATGGACATGCAGGTGATGGAAACCTTCATGTGAATATCCTAAAAGATGAAATGTCAGAGAAACAGTGGACACAAGAAGTTCCCAAAGGCATTGTTGAAATTTTTGAGCTTTGTAAATTGCTAGGTGGGACAATAAGCGGAGAACATGGGATAGGACTTGTGCAGTCACCTTATTTAAATGTAGTTTTTACCGATACGCATTATGAATTAATGAGAGGAATCAAAAGAGCCTTTGATCCCAAAGGAATACTTAATCCAGGTAAATGGCTGTAAATTTTTATAATCGGTAAATTACGTTAAAGCTTTGTACTTGAGCCTTTTCCTTGAAATGTATTTTTGTTTTTCTCCAAGTATCTATAAATAATTCACTGTTTCTGTAATTCTCTAAATCATCAAGGGATCTCCAGATACTTGAGGTGTATATGATACTTTTATCAAAGCAATCTTCGATGAGGTTTAAAGCTAGGCATCCAGGAAAGTTTCTTATTTTATCTTTAGATTCTTCAAATACCAACAAGAATTGAGATATTTCTTCAGATTTAAAACTCATTCGAACTAATCGTTGTATTTCGCTCATTTGCTAATCAATAAATTCAATAATAATTTGTGTACCTGGTTCTATGGCTAAGGCTCTTGAAACATTTCCCGCGTTCTGGGCTATTTGCAAAATCTCTCCAAGTCCAAACAAACACAATATTTGTCCTTCAGGGACGTCATCATAATCATTCAAAACCCGATCAAATGTTTCGTATAAGGTTCTAATACGAAATTTACGGTTTGCTCGATATTCTTCAAACTCTGATTTAGTCAAATTAAAAAATGCATTTCCAATGTGATCAACATAACCACAAGTAAGCCTCATTACATTTCCGGAAAGTGTTGGAATTAAAGATGATGGGCGCATCATATGAACCTTTGGTTCATATGCACTTTCAATTTTTGAAAAAAGTTGTTCATCCAATATTCGTTTCACAGTAGGGATATAAACATCCCTAAGAGCATTAATTGGCACCTTAATTTCGTTGATGGGTATTATAAAGTAATCTGCTTGGTTATCAGGAAAGGCTAAATAGAAAAACCCGTTATCTGGTCCTAAAAAAAGTTTATTGTTAAATCTTGCGATGATAAAACGTTTTGATTGAGTGGCCGTAAATGATAAGTTACAAATGTGAATACTTCCATCTGGAAATTCATCCATAAACTGTCTTAAAACATAACTTTGGAATACAGAATGTCCTTTTTTTATATCTGAGGGACTTAAAACTATCGAATAGCCCGGAAAGTTAGAATATAGTTTGGATTGAGCAATAGTAAATTCAACGGAATCGAAACGAACATCAGTCCAATAATGAATGATTTTTGGCGTATTTCCATTGGCGCTTTCCATATATTTGTAAAAATAATCCAAAAGATTTTGACGGAGTTAATCTACACACTCGAAATTATCAACCCACAATTGTTTTATGGGCCAAATAATCTTCATCTGAACTTGATCAAAGAGAAATATCCTAAGCTTCAGTTTGTAGCGAGAGGAGATGAAATAAAGGTATTTGGGGATCAAGAAAGTCTCGTGAGTTTTAGAACTGGCATGGGAGTGTTAGAAAAATTGTACATTAAAACTGGAGAGCTAAATGAACGCACAATTTCTGAGGCATTAGATATTCCCGAGGGGACAGAACCAGAAGTGCGAGAAGTAAATGATGATGTGTTGTTTATTGGTACTAGAGGGCAAAAAATAAGAGCTAAAACAAGAAATCAACGCAAAATGCTAGATGCTTGTAAAACAAGCGATGTTTTATTTGCCATTGGACCTGCAGGTACGGGAAAAACATATACTGCAGTGGCATTGGCGGTATTAGCTCTTAAAAACAGGGAAATTAGAAAGATTATTTTAACGAGACCAGCTGTTGAGGCCGGTGAAAATCTAGGTTTTCTTCCTGGTGATCTTAAAGAAAAAATTGATCCCTACCTTCGACCTTTATATGATGCACTTGAGGATATGATTCCATTAGATAAGTTAAAAAGCATGATTGAAAGTAGAACAGTCGAGATTGCTCCCTTAGCTTTTATGAGAGGAAGAACTTTGGACAATTGTTTTGTGATCCTTGATGAAGCACAAAACGCTACAGAATTGCAATTAAAAATGTTTTTAACAAGAATGGGTCCAAATGCAAAAATGATTATCACTGGAGATATGTCACAAGTCGATCTTCCCAAAAAGCACATGAGTGGTTTATTCAAGGCATTACGCATATTGAATAATATTGACGGAATTAGTATAATTGAATTAGATACTTCTGACGTTGTCAGACACAAACTTGTAAAAGAAATCATTAAAGCGTACGAAAAGTCAGAAGAACAAAATTGATAAACATGGAAATCCAATCACTTACATCAACCAACTTTTATTTTAAAAATCAAACTTCTTTTTATCGAGGTAAAGTAAGAGATGTTTACGGCATA
>Ga0102831_1000373_pt1 | contig 20440 bp, 14 predicted proteins | sample ColrivemetaGS747_FD_84508 | JGI IMG/M metagenome (GOLD analysis project Ga0102831, IMG submission 84508) | Estuarine microbial communities from the Columbia River estuary - Freshwater metaG S.747 | ecosystem: Environmental > Aquatic > Marine > Intertidal zone > Estuary | place: USA: Columbia...
GCACCACCGACGCGACGCGACTTCACTTCGACGACCGGCTTGACGTTATCGAGAGCCTGCGAGAGCAGCGCGATGGCATCGCCACCCTGCTTACCAGTCTTCTCGGAGATGCGATCGATCGCACCGTAAATGATGCGCTCGGCAGCCGACTTCTTGCCGCTCTTCATGACGACGTTCATGAACTTGGCGAGCATGTCGCTGTTGAATTTCGGGTCCGGCAGGATATGGCGGACGGGGGCTTGTGCACGACGTGACATCGATTAACTCCTAAGCCTTATTTCTTCGGGCGCTTGGCGCCGTACTTCGAGCGACTCTGCTTGCGGTCATTGACGCCGGCGCAATCGAGCGTGCCGCGAACCGTGTGGTAACGCACACCCGGCAGATCCTTCACACGACCACCGCGGATGAGCACCACCGAGTGCTCCTGCAGGTTGTGCCCCTCACCGCCAATGTAGGAGGTGACTTCGAAACCGTTGACCAGACGCACGCGGCAAACTTTGCGCAGCGCCGAGTTCGGCTTCTTAGGGGTAGTGGTGTAAACGCGGGTGCAAACACCGCGCTTCTGGGGGGCAGCGCCGAGAGCGGGCACCTTCGTCTTTTCAGCACGGGTGCGGCGCGGGGCGCGAATCAGCTGACCTGTCGTGGCCATGCAGTCTCCAAGTCTTCAGCGTTGCGAAAAATCAATTACAGCTGGACAGGAGACGTCGCTCGCAAGATCCGCAAAAACATCTACCGGCAGCGTTGAACTGAGGCAGAGAACCCGGACCTACGACCGACAGCTCGACGACCGGCTGCGGCGGGCGAGCTTCCGAGACAACCCGGGCCACCCCCTCGCGGGGGCGGCCCGGTATCTTGAAAGCCGCTGTTTCACGGAACCCCGCCCGGAGGCAGGGACCGATAAAGGCCGCGGATTCTAGGAAGGCATCCGCGGCCTGTCAACGGTTAAAGGGGCGATCAGAACCGATACTTGATGCGCGCACCCCAGCTACCCGGGCGATCCAGGAACTGGAACGGACCCAAAGCCGACATCGGATAGGCCTTATCGGCACAGTTGCGGCAGTCGATCGCGGCCGTCAGACCCGGCACGTTCTCGAAGCGCAGCGACACACCGGCATTGATGTAGGTCTGCTTGCCAGACCAGGTGCCGTTGGTCGATGCGGGGCTTCCCGTCGTGCCGATGGCGTACTCGTCGCTGGTGTTGAAGCCGAAGCTCGGGATCCAGGTGATCGCGCCCGAGGTGAACTCGTAGCTCGCGTTCATGCTGATGGTGTAATCCGGAGCACGGACCGGCTCGGCGATCTGACCGAACTGATCGACGAAGTTTGCGTTACACGCCGGGGCTCCCTGGAAGGAACCGGTCGGATTCGCACGGCAGACGGCAGCATGATCCAACACGCGCTGGCTGATGCTGACGTACTTGGCGTTCTGCATACCAAGGCCGGCCGTGATGTTCAGACCATCGATCGGCACCCAGGTGGCGTCGATTTCGATACCGTAGTTCTCGAGGTCCGCCGGGTTGGTGGTGGTCGAGATCTGCAGACCGTTCACGTCGATACGAGCCGGGATCTGGATATCGTCGGTCATCGAGTAGAACGCGGTCGCGTTCAAGCGCAGACGGTTGTCGAAGAGATCGGCACGGGTACCGAACTCGTACGACCACACGGTCTCCGGCGCGAACGGAATGAACGCATTATTTGCCGTCGCACGCGCCGGCCAACCGCCCGACTTGAAGCCGCGGGTGGCCGACACGAAGAACATCACGTCGTTCGAGACGTCGTACTGCAACGCAACGCGCGGCGTCCATACCTGCTCGTTGAGCGTGAGCGGGATGCCGGCAGCGGCGATGGCCGCCGTCGAGAGAGCCGCACCGGTCGCACCGGCATTACGCTCGATCGAGAAGTCCTTGGTCTCCTCGGTGTAGCGAATGCCCGCCGTCACGGTGAAAGCGTCGTTCAGCTTGAAGTCGCCCTGACCGTACACGGCGTAGGTCTCAAGTCCGTTCTTCATCGTACGGTCGGCCGCGACGACGAAGGCACCGGTCGAGGCCGTGCTATTGCCATTGGCGAAATCGGTGACGTTGTCCTCGTTCATGTAATAGAGGCCAGTCGTCCAGTTCAAGCGGCCGGACTGGCCGTTGAGCTTGATTTCCTGCGAGAACTGCTCGTGATCACCCATGTTGATGAGCGGGGTGAAACCACGGCTGTTGGTGGCACGCGGCAACTCACCACCGGAATCGACGAGGAAGTCGTGATCCGTGTCGCGGAAGCCCGTGACGGCAGTCAGGGTGATGTCGTTGTCGAGATCGCTGGTGACGATCAAGGTCGCAGCACGCGTCGCCGCCTCGTTACCGAGCGGCAGAGCGGCCTTGGCACCGGTGATGACGCCGACCAAAGAGCCCTGCGTGATCTTGTTATTGACGATGCGGTTACCGTCGGAATTTTCGACGTTCAGGAAGTTCGTGTTGCGATCGTCCACGTACTCACCGATGAAATCGATGGTGACACCATCAACCGGGAGGAAGCGGATGTCGGCACGCAGACCCGAGGCATCACGATCGTTGAGGTAATTGCCGGTCGACACCTGCAAGGCGTAACCGTCGTCCTTGATGCGATAGGCCGAGAATTTGGTCAACAGACGATCGCTGATCGGCAAGTCGATCGAGGTGCGCGCCGTCCAGAGACCAAAGCGGCCGATACCGGCTTCCACGAAGCCCTTGAGCTCTTCGCCCGGCTTCTTCATGACGACGTTGATTGCGCCGCCGGTCGTATTACGACCGAACAGGGTGCCCTGCGGACCGCGCAGCACTTCGATGCGCTCGACGTCGAACAGGCTGAAGTTGTTGTGGTTCTGGCGAGCGACGTACACATCGTCGACGTACGTACCAACCGGTAGATCGAACGTGGCGATCGACTCGCCGTTGCCGATACCGCGGATGTAGAGCGAGCTCGAGGTGCCGACACCGACGTTCGAGTTACCCGTCAGGTTCGGAATGTTGCGCACGAGGTCGTAGGTGTTGAACACCTGACGCTGCTCGAGCTGGTCGGCCGTGAACGCCGTAATGGCGATCGGCACGTCCTGCAGGCTCTGCTCGCGGCGCTGAGCAGTGACCGTGATCTCCTCCAAACCGCCAGACGCATCTTGGTCTTGTGCGGTTGCCGTGGCAGCGGCCGTCAAAGCGGCGGCAGCCAACACCCACTTAGCATGTTGCATATTTGTCACAACTCCATTGCCAAAAAACTACAAACAGAACATCTGATCGTCTTACATCGATAACGACTCTGCAATACCCCCGCCAACTGCCGGACATCAAAACCAGCTGAAATTGAACGAGATGCTGATTCGCGGGGCTTTGGAGGGGTTTGGCGGCACCTCGTGGCGCAACCAACTTTCAAACAGCACGACCTGTCCCACCTTGGCTGCCACCGTATGCCACGGTCGCAGTGCCTCCGGCGCGTCCGCTCGTCGAGGCGGCGCCGCCATATAGCGATCAAGGCGCGGATCTTCGAACTTCAACCCCGAAGCGCCACTCGGCGTGCGTACGTAGTAGGTGCCGCTGATGGTCGAGAGTGGATGCAAGTGCAAACTGTGTACGACACCTTGCGGCATCACGTTCACCCAGCAATCGGTCATCGACAACGCTCGCCCCTCGAGATCGAGGGCCAAAGATTTTGCGTAGGTTCGTACGTGAGCCGTGAGCGCCCGCTCGAGCTTAGCAAACGTCGGCGAGAGTTGTTGCATACGACAAAGCGAACCGTAAGACGTGTAGCCACCCGGATAGTTACGCGTCGACCAGCGACGTCCCGCTAGATCATCCTCTTGCAGTTGCAGGCACTCGGCGAGCAAGCGTCGATTCAGATCACTACGTCCACCTCGCTGCAACGGCGCAACGTATAAAAGCGTGGGAAACAAGGCTCGAACGCGAGAATTCATTGAGTCGGTCCCGATTGAGTGTCACTGGCGATGCGCTTAGCGGATTTTGGCTCAGGTCGACCGGTATAACTGCGTAACAGAAGAAATCGAACGAGACGCGGGAAATGACGCGACAAGAACACGATGATCTTGCCATGGCCGGTGACGACGATTTCCGCCTTGCCACGCTCTACGCCGCGCACGATCTCGCGTACCGCAACGTCCGTTGGTACACGCAACCAACCTGGCACCGGATCCGGCGCATCCTCCTGCAAGTGACCGCGATTATCAGTGCGACGGATATCCGAGTCGACAAAACCCGGCGAGACCAAGGTCACGCCGATACCATCGCGACGCAAATCGCCGCGCAAGGATTCCGACAGGGCGCGCACCGCGAATTTGCTCATGGCATACGCCGAAGCCGACGGCGCCGCGACGTGACCCGCCACACTGCCAACGAGCACCAGTCGGCCACGACTCTCACGCAATACATCCAGCGTTTCGTAGATCGTTCGCAGCAAACCAAAAACATTGGTCTCGAATTGTCGGCGATAGTCTTCGAGACTCAAACGCGGCAAGGGCCCGGCGACGCCGTAACCCGCATTCGCATATACAAGATCAATGGCAATGCCACGCGAATTGAATTCTTTGACGACTCGCGCGATGTCGCCTTCGATAGTGACGTCACCCACGTGTACGCTGACCTCAGCGCCGGCGGCGCGTAACTCATTCGCGAGCGCTTCGAGGCGCTCGAGGCGCCGCGCCACCAGCGCCAACCGTGCCCCACGCCGCGCATATTCGCGCGCCAAGCCTTCGCCGATGCCCGACGAAGCGCCCGTAATCAAAACCGTCATCGTCATTCGAATACTCCACGTCGATGCGCGACACGCCAAAGCAGTGCGCCGCCCAGCACCAATAAAAACCAGAGATCCAACGCACCACCACCGCCACCGGAACCTCCCGCGACGGGCGCCGTCGGCGCGCTCGGTGGAGTGGTCACAGGTGGCGCGAAACTCAATTCGCTCGGGCATGCAGGCCCTGCGACGACCTGCGGACTATCGCTGCTGGCCGTAGTCGCCGTGACATTGACCAGTGCCGTATCTCGTGCACCCTGATTATCGGTGACGGTCAACTGCAACTGCAGGGTTCCGCTCGTCGGCGGCAACACCGTCGCCGAAGCCGTGTTGGCGCCGGCGATGAGCGCACCACCCGCTCCGGTTGCAAGCACAGCCCACGCATACGCTTGCAGGCTTCGACCACAGGATGCCGTCGACGCATTCGCTTGCAGCTGTGCATTCTGCCCTGCCGCGACGCTGGCCGGCGCGACGATCACCGCGAGCGGCCGACGAGCCTGTTCGAGGGCGCCGATTGCATCGACCATGCCGGCACCGCAAGCTGTGCTCGTGCACGCGCACTCGGCCGTTTGTCGATCATTAATGCTACTCGGATTACGACAGACCGGGATTCCGCTAACGGCCGGATAAGCTCTCGCCCCTGCGCGCAGTCGCTCGGTGATCTCCGCGCTCGGGAGAGTCGCATTGACCGAGACCATCAACGCAGCCACACCGGCTACGAGCGGTGCCGAGAAACTCGTACCGACGTTGAAATTAAATTGATCCGTATAGCCATGTGCACCGGGCGCCGTGGCACCGAGGTTGGTGGTCGTGTCGATCGAATACAGACAGGGTTCGTTCGCCCCTGTGTTGACGCAATTGCCACCCGGTGCCCCGATCGTTGCATTGGCACCCAGACTGCTGAAACCCACTTTGGTGCCGGCATGACGCAACGCGACCACCGACACCACACCTTGGCAACTCGCCGGCGCAGCAACGGGTCCCGATTCGTTACCCGCCGACGCTACGATCACGACACCGCTACGCACGAGTTCGTCGATCACCGCTTGATAAGAGGCGGGACAACGATCCTCAGACCCAAGACTGAGATTGAGTATTCGCGCTGGGTTGGGGTTCGCGGGAACGCCGGTGACGCCGAGCCCGCCCGCCCATCGCATACCCGCAAGGATGTCCGAGTCGTAGCCTCCACATTTACCGAGCACCCGTACCGGCAAGATCCATGGGCGCCAAGTCAGGCCCGCGATACCCACGCTGTTATTGGCTCTCGCCCCGATGAGACCCGCCACGCGCGTACCGTGCCAGGAGGACTCGTCCTGTGCCTCGCAGTTGTCGTCAAAGATAGGCAGAGCGGCCTCGGTCGTCGTCACCCAATCGCCTGGATCGGATGCATCGGCATCGCGCCCGTCGCCGTCGTTGGCCGAAGTGAACTTGCCATCGGAGTCGGCCGAGACGAAATCGTATCCCGGCAGCAAACGACCGCCGCTTGCCGCACGCTCTAAATCCGGGTGCTCATAGCGAATGCCAGTATCGAGCACCGCTACGATGACACCCGCGCTGCCGGTGCTCGAATCCCACGCACTTTCAGCCCGCAGCGCCGAGGCCTGCGCCGCCTTCAAATACCATTGACCCGCATAGAGAGGATCGTTCGGGACGGCATGCGCGTAGCGGCGGCGATCCGGTTCGGCAAAAGCCACCTGCGGATCCGCCCGCAAGCTCGACAGTGCTGCATCGACATTGCTCACCGTGGCGGGCATCGCGAGCTTCACGACCGCGAGCCCCTCCCCCAGTCGATCAACCGCCCGCAAAGGCAAAGCAACGCGACCCGACAGGGCCGAGATCTCGGCATGCATAGCCGCGGTATCGACGATGGCCTCAGTGCGAAACCCGACGATGACCCGATCGGTCACACCGCCGCGACTCGAAGGCGCCGATCGCGCCGGTTGATATTCGGCGCGTGCGACCGGAATCGCGACCACCACCCAAGCCACGAATACCAACACCGCCGTGACCCAACGATCAGAAAATCTCGAATGCACGCCAGCACTCCGCACGATGGTGACCGTGTTTGACAAGCAATGGTTGACAGCCAAAGGACAAGGCGCAAGATAGCAAAAAGACCGACGGGGGTAGGTCCGATGAGACGACAGTCTTGCATGGCTATTGGCCTCGCTTTCCTTATGGCAAGCGCCCTGCACGCGAGCGAGCCACGCTCAAATACGCCCTTGCCCGATGCCGACGCGCGCACGCTCTACACCCTAGGGCAGCTGATCTCGCGCACGCTCGAGAGTTTCGCGCTCGCTCCGGACGAATTGAAATATGTCGGTATGGGCCTCGAAGATGGCGTACTACAGCGCGAACCTAAAGTGGATCTCGCCGCAGAAGCACCGCGGCTGCACGAGCTGCAATCTGCCCGGCGCGCTGCGACCGCCGCTGCCGAGAAGGATCGCGCACTCGAACACGTGGCGAACGTCTCGGCCAATCCCGAGAGCATCCGTCACGCCAACGGCCTGATCGTCGAACCTTTGAAATCGGGTGCGGGCGATATGCCATCGAGCACGGATCACGTCAGCGTGCACTACGTCGGACGTTTGGTGGATGGCACCGTGTTCGACAGCTCACTCGCGCGTGGCGAGCCGGCAACCTTCCCGGTCAAAGGTGTCATCGCTTGCTGGAATCAAGCCTTGCCGACCTTGCGCGTCGGTACGCGAGCGAGACTCACCTGCCCGCCGGAGCTCGCCTATGGCGATCGTGGTCTGCCGCCTACGATCCGTCCCGGCGCCACATTGATCTTCGAGCTGGAACTACTCGGTATCATCCGCTAACGCCCCAACTCGCCGATTCATGCGCCCGCTGCTAGCATCGACGGGCGTTAATAGTTCGTTCTCGTCACTCGGAGAATCACCGTATGTTTCTGCGTCGCCTTGGTCTCATCGTCGCTCTATTGGCCCCCGTCTACGGCTATGCCCAAATGGGCGCCTCCGCACCAAAGAGCGAAACGGCTCAGAAAATCGAAAAGGCCCTTGCGAGCCCCATCCGTAGCGACGACGAGCGAGCTCGCGATGCCCGCGAGCGTAAACCCGTACAGACTCTCGAATTCTTTGGACTCAAGCCGAATATGACGGTCGTCGAGCTGATGCCCGGTGCCGGTTGGTACACCAAAATCCTCGGGCTCACACTCGCAGAACAGGGAAAACTGTACGTAACGCTCGGCGCAGGACGAATTGCTCCGCGCCTCAAGGAGTGGGGTCTCGACAAGGTTGAATACGTCGACGACAAGACTGTGATGAAGGCCGCGCCCGGCACGATGTCGATGCAGGCCGAATCGATCAAACTGCCGCTCAACAATGTCGATATGGTGTTGACCTTCCGCAACCTGCACAACTTCAATGCCGAGAGCCGCGCGATGCTGCATCGCGCCGTCTTCGATGCGCTGAAGCCGGGCGGCGTCTATGGCATCGTCGATCACACCCGTCGACACAACGAACCGACCACGCGCGAGAACTGGCGTCGCATCGATCCGGTTCTCGTTATCAAAGAAATTCTGGATGCCGGTTTCGTCTTCGATGGTTTTGTCGATCTGCACTATCGTCCGGACGACGAACTGCGCTACGACACGCAGCGCCCCACGGTCGCAGGCTATAGCGATCGGTTCACATTCCGCTTCCGCAAGCCCGCACCTTGAAGCTCTACATCGCCAACAAGAACTACTCGTCGTGGTCCTTGCGGCCATGGGTCCTGATGCGCGAGCTCGGCATTCCATTCGAGGAGCATCTCGAGCCCTTCGGCGAAGATTCAGCCGAGATGCACGATCGGTTCAGTCGCTTCTCGCCTAGCGCCAAAGTACCGTGCTTGCATGATGGCGAGCTGCGCATCTGGGATTCGCTTGCGATAGTCGAACACTTAGCCGAGCGTCACCCGCAGGTCTGGCCGAGCGATCCGCTGGCGCGTGCCTATGCGCGCAGTGCGACTGCCGAAATGCACTCGAGCTTTGGCGCGCTGCGTCGTCACTGCAGCATGACCTGCGGTCAGCGTGTCGTGCTGCGCGAGCGCCCACGCGATCTGCAGGCCGATCTCGCGAGGCTGCAAACTCTTTGGACGATGGGGCTCACTCGCTTCGGTGGGCCGTTCCTCGCGGGCGCTGCTTTCACTGCAGTAGACGCATTTTATGCGCCGGTCGCATTTCGTCTGCAGACCTACGGCATCTTACTCGATGAACGCTGCGATGCCTACGCCGAGACCTTGCGGGCGCTGCCAGCCATGCGCGAATGGTATGCAGCGGCATTGACCGAACCCTGGCGTGAACGAGCACACGAGGAATCGATCACGGCCGTGGCCGCATCGATCACTGATCTTCGAACGACGAACTGATCGCCGACGCTCACATCTCGGGCTTGGCGGCAGCGCGCGGTGTGATCGCACAGTTGGCCAGTATCCACTTAAGATTCAGCGCGATGCGCTCGGTCTGCGGATCGGTGAAGGCGTAGGCATGTTCCTTCACACTGCCATCGGCAAGCTTTTCGAGTACCGATAGCACCATCGAGTTGCGATTGAAGTAGTCGTTCGCTTCGTTGAGTACATGCCAAGTCACGGCGCGCAGTTGTAAGCCGAGCTCGCGCGGCGTTTCCTCATCGCTCTTGAACCAATACACGCCGCCCTTGTCGTGCAAGGTGATGTTGTCGTAGCGCTTGAAGGGAATATCTCGCCCACCGCCGACGCCGGGAATGTCTGCATAGCAATGGAAGTCGCGTGAGCGCTCGAGCCAATACGGTTCACCGGAGGCCACCCCGGTGATTCGACGACCGGTCTTGATCACCCACTTGTGATCGTGAAACCACAGACTGCTCTTAGCGATCGAAATCTCGTTGTCGGTACGAACTCGCTGCCCTTCCCAATCGAACTCGCAACGACCCGGCACCTGCAAGCCGCGGAAATGATCCGCGCGTCGCTTGAATAGGTAATCACAGCCTTCGGTCCGGCGTAGCTGCGCAGGCGTCAGCGTCGCAAGCTCCGCCTCGATGATTTCCCCTTGCATGCGCAAATGGTGTCGCATCGTCACTTCGTCACTGGCAGGACCGGCATGCAAACTCGCGATACGCCACGATCGTTGCGGACCGTTAGCCGTCTGCACTTCGTTGATCCACAGATAGGCGTAGCGACCAAATGCGGGTGCATCGATCCTGCGGATCGTGGTCGACATACGTACATGCTGATCATCCGCGGCAAGCTTGCGACGTTGATCGAAGTAATGTTGGTTTGCGTTGTCGTAATGTCCCGGTAACAGCTCAGCCATGATGCGTAGGTTGCGTTCGCCCGCGGTCGAATCCTGTCCTTGTGCATGGAGATCAGGCGTAACGAGCGCCAGCAAACACCACGCCAACCACGCGGCCCAATGACCAATACGGTTTTTTTGCATCTGGTTTTTCTGCATACGACGAGCCCCCTAAGGCTCCGCATGATGCACGAGCTCGATGGGCTGTGCGAACATGCGGCATGCATTCATTTAAGCTCGTCCACACCGCGATCCTCCCCTTGCTTTGCGCGTTGCTGCTCGCCATCACGGCCCGTGCCGATGTGGCTGCGGTCGCGGCACCCGATCGACCCGCCGCCGCTGTGGCGGAACAGGTATTGCGATCCGGTGGCAACGCCGCCGATGCTGCGGTGGCCGTTGGCTTCGCGCTCGCCGTCACTTTTCCGGAAGCAGGCAATCTCGGTGGCGGCGGCTTCGCTACCCTCCACATCGAAGGCAAGTCCAATTTCTTAGATTTTCGCGAGACGGCGCCCGCGGCAGCCACGCGCGATATGTATCTCGATGCGGATGGCAAAGTCATCCCGCAACTAAGCCTCATCGGACATCGCGCGTCGGGTGTGCCGGGCACGGTAGCAGGACTGTGGGAGCTGCATCGCCGGCACGGCAGTCGACCATGGCCTGAACTGCTCGCACCGGCCATCCGTCTGGCGAAGGACGGTTTCATACCCGATGAGAAACTCGTCCGTCTTGTCCGTGAGGCGGAAGAGGATTACGCCGGTAAGACTAACTTCCAGCGCCACTTCGGCGAGCTCAAAGAAAACGTGTTGTTCAAGCAACCGCAGCTCGCGGCGACACTCAAGCGCATCGCCGAGCAAGGGTCTGACGGCTTTTACCGCGGTGAAACTGCCAAGCTAGTCGAGGCGGAAATGCAGCGCGGCCAAGGGCTCATCACCGCAGCGGATCTCGCTGCTTATCGACCCGTTTGGCGCAAACCGTTGGTCAGTCAATGGCGCAACTACACACTCGTCACGCCGCCGCCGCCAAGCTCGGGCGGCATCGCACTGATCCAGTATCTACGCATGAAAGACTTGTTGGCAGATCAATTCCGAGAAGTGCCGCATAACTCGACCCGGTATGTGCACCTCGTGGCCGAGATCTCCAAACGCGTGTTCGCCGATCGAGCCGAATATTTGGGCGACCCAGACTTCGTCAAGGTACCCGTCGAACGACTGATCGACGCGGATTACCTGCGTCGGCGCACACAAGAAATCCATTTGACGACGCCCTCGCTTCCGCAGACGGTGAAGCCGGGACTCGGCGAATCGCTCGACACCACCCATTATTCAATCATCGACGGCAAAGGTAACGCCGTGTCGCTTACCTACACGCTCAATGGTAGTTTCGGCAGCGGCGTCATCGTCGAAGGTGCGGGTTTCTTGCTGAACAACGAGATGGACGATTTCAGCACCAAACCCGGCCAACCGAATTTGTATGGCGTCGTCGGCGGTACTGCCAATGCGATTGCCCCGGGAAAGCGCATGCTCTCCTCGATGACTCCGACGATTCTGCTCGAAGGCGCGACGGTTCGCGGCATCTACGGAACACCCGGCGGATCCACCATTTTTCCAGCAGTGTTCCAAACCATCGTGAATCTCAAAGATTTCGGTATGACGCCCGAACAAGCAGTATCGGCGCCGCGTTTCCAACATCAACTGCTGCCGCCCAACCTGATCGTCTACAGTCGCTGCTGCGTATTATCGGAAAGCACGCGCAACGAGTTGACTGCGATGGGCTATCGAGTCGAGAAAAGCCCGTGGGAATTCGGCGACATGCAAATCATCGAGATCAATACGAACGGCCAGCCGATGCCCGCCTCCGACCCTCGCGGTCGCGGCGAGAGTCGCGTTATTGATCTCGCTCAGCCGGCTCGTTAGTCGATAGGGGCAACTGCGGCACAACCTCGACGCCATCGAGCTCGGCAAGGCGATTTGCGTCAAGCGCCGGATCGAGGTCGCGAAATTTGCGTGCCGTGACCCATACCCGCGTCTCCAGTGAGCGCGTGGCCTTGTTATACGCATCAACGGCCTGCTTGATGCTCGTGCCAACCTTACCCCAGTGCTCGCCCATGGTAGAGAGGCGATCGTAGATCTCCTTACCCAAAGCACTGATCTGCTCGGCGTTGCGCGCGATTTGCTCTTGCCGCCAACCGTAAGCCACCGCCCGTAGCAGTGCGATCAATGAAGTGGGCGTCGCGATCATCACGCCCTGATCGACGCCGGCCTCGATCAGCGATGGATCCTGCTCGAGAGCCGCGCTGAAGAACACTTCGCCCGGCAGGAACAGCACCACAAACTGCGCGCTGCTGCGAACCTCTTCGGCATACCCCTTGCGTGAGAGAGCCGTGATATGCGCTTTGACGGCGCGTGCATGTTCCTGCAATTTCAGCGCTCGGGTCGCATCGTCGCGCGCCTCGAGCGCCGCGAGATAACCCGCCAGAGGCACCTTGGAGTCGACGATGACGTTACGTCCCCCTGGTAACTTGACGATCAGATCCGGACGAAGACGCCCCTCTTCGGTTTCGACCGACTGCTGCTCGACGAAGTCGCAGTAGGCCAGCATCCCAGCAAGTTCGACCACGCGGCGCAGCTGGATCTCACCCCAACGGCCGCGTACGCCCGGCTGTTTCAAGGCACCGACGAGATTCGTCGTCTCGCTGCGTAGCAACACCTGCTCGCGCATCAACTGCTCGACCTGTTGCGTCAGCGATTGATAAGCGCCCACTCGAGCCTTCTCGATCTCTTGGATCTGCGAGTCGACCTTACCGAGTGATTCGCGAATCGGTTTGAGACTGTCGTCGATCTGCTGCTGCCGTAATTCAAGATCGTGCTTGGACTGCAGTTGCAGATTCTCGAACTGCCCTTTGGCGAGCTCGAGAAATTGTTGGTTGTTAGTCTGCAATGCCTCGGCCGACAGCGCTTTGAACGCATTCGCCAGTTGCTCGCGCGCGGCCTCTAGCAACGCGGCTTTCTCGGCGGCGCCGGCACGCTCGGCAGCCAGCGTCGCACGCAGCGCCGCCGCTTCGGCCGTAAGCTCAAGCACCTTGGTTTGCGCCTGCTCCAGCGCCGAGCGCATATCGCTCGCACCGCGTTGGCGGACCCACCCAGTCAGCGCAACACCAGCAACGGCGCCGGCTACGATGGCGACGATCAACATCAGAATGTCCATGCAGCAACTATAGAGCGTCGCCGTACCAATGGGTGAGCCGGTGGATGCGACAATGCGCCATGGCCAATCAAGACGTCGACCGACTGCATGACGAGGGAGCACTCTGGCATGGCCGCGGCCAGTTGGAACGTGCCATCGCCTGCTATCGCGCCGCACTTGCCTTGGATCCAACCGCGCTCGAGACCCGCAGTAATTTGGCACACGCCTTACTCGAGATGGGACAGCAACACGACGCGTGGCAAAGCTTGGAAGAGTCACCGTCTCGGCAACGTCAGCATCCGACCTTGCTCGCGACGGCGGGGGCTCTGCACTGTGCACTCGGACGTCATGCCGCTGCTGTCGAGATTCTCGATCCACTGACTCGTTCGGGCCGCGTCGACGAAATGCCTTGGGTGAATCTCGCCACATCCCAGCGAGAGCTTGGCGCCGAGACCGCCGCACTCGCTTCCTTGCGCGAGGCTTGCGACATCAACCCCGATAATGCCCGCGCCCAAGCCGATCTCGCAGGACTGCTGCTATCACTTGGCAGATCAGCCGAGGCACTCGATGTGGCCGACTCGTTTCTCGAGCGCCACCCGGAAGATCGACAATTGCTGGCCATCGCGGCGCTCGCACTGCAGGAACTCGATCGTCAGGACGAGGCTCGCGAAATCTGCGATCTCGACGCGATGGTCGATATCGTCGATCGGGATGAGCTCGACCTGCCACCCGGTCTGCTGCAAGAGCTCGCACAACATCTCGGTGCTGAGCCCTCCTTGCTGTCATCGCCCTTGAGTAAAGCCACTCGTGGCGGCAGCCAGACTGGCGAGCTGGATCCCGCCTCACACCCCGGTTTGCTTGCCATCGAGGCGTGGGTCAAATCTTTGCTACCCACCGAGCTGCGCTCCTGGCGTTGGTGGGCCACCATTCTCGAGGCGGGCGGACGTCAACTACCGCACATCCATCCACGTAGCAGTTGGAGCGGTGTCTTTTACGTCGCTCTACCCGAGACGCTGCAACAACTCGATCCGTCGGCAGGAGCCTTGGAGTTCGGCGCACCACCCTCGCATCTGCGGCTACGCTCGAATCCGTCGACGCGCATCGTGGCTCCGATGCCAGGGCGCCTCGTGATCTTTCCTTCGCACCTATGGCATCGGACGCTGGATTTCAGCGCCGCAGGACGGCGCATCAGCGTTGCTTTCGATACCGTCGATCAGGATAGCGGCGTCTGAGGTAGTCTAGTCCCATGAAAAACTGGGACGTGATCGTGATCGGTGCCGGCTCCGCCGGTCTTCCTCTCGCCATCAAGGCAGCTGAACGGGGCGCCAAGGTGCTGCAACTCGAAGCGGACTATCGCATCGGCGGCACATTGCACTGGTCCTCAGGTCAAATCAGTGCGGCCGGTACCCGGCTGCAGCGCGGCGTCGGCATCGATGACAGCCCCGATGAACATTTTCGCGATGCCCAGCGTATTGCCAAAGACAGCATCGACCCCATCGTCCTGCGCACTTTCGTTGACCATGCAGCGAGCCTCATCGATTGGCTGATGGATATCGGCTTCCAACCGGCTCCCGGTACACCGGTGGCCGGTGAGGCGCACGAGGCATATTCGACTCGGCGATATCTTTGGGGAACCCGCCAGGCCATCTCGATCCTCGAGGTTCTGCGACCGGTTCACGAGACATGGGTCAAGTCCGGCGGTATCGAGTTGCGCTTGCAACATCGCATGACGGAACTGCTCACCGACGCCCGCAGCGCCGTCATCGGCGTCAAGGCGAGTACCCCGAATGGCGAGGTGGAGTTTCGGGGTAAAAACGTGGTTCTGGCATCCGGCGGCTATGCGGCCAATTCGGAACTCTGGGCAAAGCACACGCCGAAAGCGCCACTGTGCTCCTATACCAACCCTTATTCGCGCGGCGATGGACTGAAAGCCGCCGTCACACTCGATGCACGAGTTGATCGCGGCGATTACTTTTTGAACACGTTTGCAGGCTACCGCGAAGATGCAGCGGATCCGACTAGCGGTCGCTTCCTGCTGCTATCGCCCGGAGCACGCAAGGTATGGGAAATCTTCGTCGATCGACGCGGCCGTCGCTTCATGCAGGAGGATCACCCGAGCATCGATTACCGCGAGCGCGCCTTGTTTTCGCAAGCGGGTACCGCGATGCACATCATTCTGGACGAGGGCATTCTGCAGAATGCCGCGCCGTTAACACTCGAAGACGCTACCGCTTATCGCGCGCGCTTCGGTTGTCATCCTGCTTTCATCAAGGCTCGCACCATCGATGAGCTCGCGCGCAAATTAGATGTGCCGGTGGGCAATCTGCGAAAGACCATCGCGCAGTACAACCGAGCAGTCGATGCCGAGCTCGATCGCGAACAAGGCAAACAGTTTTTGATCCGTCGTATCGAGAAGGCCCCGTTCTACGCCATCAAGGCGCAGGGCATCACGGTCGTCAGCCCCGCAGGTCTCGCCGTGGATAAACAGTTACGCGTATTGAATCGCGCCGGCAAACCCATCAAGAATTTATACGCCGCCGGCGAAGTGCTCGGCTTCGGGCGCACCTCCGGCAATGCGTATGTCGGCGGCTTATCGCTGACACCCGCACTCACCTTCGGCAAGCTGCTCGGTGAAAAACTGCTCTCTTGGTAAGCGACGCAGCGCGCGCCGAACCTAGGCGTTGCGCCCGAGGACGATCTCCTGCAAAGCCGGCACCATGCGTTTGCGCGCATCGTCAAAACTGACCGCGGATAACGCAAAACGCACTGCCAACGCGGCCACCGCCTCACCGTCGACGATCACAGGCACCGCGATGCTGCCCTGCTCCGTCAGTCGCAACGGACGCGTTGCGCGCGCGTAACCGCGCTCGCGCATGGCCGCAATATCGCGATCGAGCGCCACTCGATCAGGCCATAGGGTCATCGTCTCCTCTGGCCGGTTCGGCCAGAGATATTCGAGCAGCGTCTCGCGCACCCGTGGGCTCGAGAAGGCGATGATCGCCCGCCCCGATGCCGTCGTGAGCACAGGTACATGCATACCGCGCTCAAAATATTCCACTGCAAAACCACTCTCGCGGTCGGTCGAATCTTCGATGAACAGTTCGGGAAATCGCGGCGTCATCAGGCTCATCGGCCACTGTACCCGCGCAGAGGAGGCGTGCATCGCTCGGCGGATCGGTTCCAACCGCTCTGTCGTGGCGTCGAAACCGTGACTCAACATCGTCGCTTTGAGCGTGAGCTGATAGCGACGATTAGGCAATCGAACCACGAAGTCGGTGGCCTCGAGCGTCGCGAGGCAGCGGTTGACGGTCGTACGCGCGAGGCGCAACCGTTGGCTAAGGGCCGCTGTCGTGAGCGGGCCATAGCGATTGAGGACTTGAATCAGTTCCAAACCCCGCAACAGCACGCGCACCGGGGTGGGATGCCCCGGCGGCATGCGATGCGTTCCTGCAGGGGCGCCAGTGATATTGCTGCCCTGATCCTCGTCCATCATCTCTCTCGGCTAGCGGCCTTCCCGGCCGCCGCCTACTTTAGCCTATCGTCATAACGATATGCTCATTCCGCCGTGCTTTCTACCTCACCAACGGACGATTCCTCGGATTCTCCGCCGGCGATAGCACCGACGTCCCCAAATCCACGAGAACTGTCGTCCGCTTTGCGACGACGGTGAGCATGAGCCGCGAAGCCCGTGCCCGCCGGAATCAACCGACCGACGATGACGTTTTCCTTCAAGCCGCGCAGATCGTCCTTGAGACCGCGTACCGCTGCCTCGGTAAGGACGCGAGTGGTCTCCTGGAACGAGGCCGCCGAGATGAACGACTCGGTGGCGAGAGACGCCTTGGTGATGCCAAGCAGCACTGGCGCGAACGCCGCCTGCTCCTTGCTATCGGCGGCCATGCGATCGTTGATATCGAGCGCACGCGAGCGATCGAGCTGCTCGCCCTTGAGCAACGGCGTCTCGCCGGCGTTGGTGACCTCCGCCTTGCGCAACATCTGTCGGATGATGACTTCGATGTGCTTGTCGTTGATCTTCACGCCCTGCAGACGGTAGACGTCCTGGATTTCGCGCACGAGGTAGTTCGCCAAAGCCTGCACGCCCTGCAGACGCAGGATGTCGTGCGGATTCGGCTCGCCGTCGGCGATGACTTCGCCGCGGGTGACCTGCTCGCCTTCGAAGACGTTGAGCTGACGCCACTTCGGGATCAGCTCCTCGTACTTCTCGCCGCGCTCCTCGGTGATGACGAGACGACGCTTGCCTTTGGTCTCCTTACCGAAGCTGACGGTGCCGCTCTTCTCGGCGAGGATCGCCGGGTCCTTCGGCTTGCGCGCTTCAAAGAGATCCGCGACACGCGGCAGACCGCCGGTGATGTCACGGGTCTTCGACGATTCCTGCGGGATACGGGCGATGACGTCACCGACCGACACCTTGGCGCCGTCCTCGAGGCTGATGAGAGCGCCCGCCGGCAGCGTGTAGACCGCCGGGATTTCGGTGTTCGCGAACGGTACTTCCTTCCCCTTCGCGTTGACGAGCTTGATCGTCGGACGCAATTCCTTGCCACCGCGCTGCTTGCTGCCGTCCATGACGACGACCGACGACAAACCGGTCACTTCGTCGACTTGACGCGTCACGGTGAGACCATCGACGAAGTCCTGGAACCTCAGGAAGCCTGCCACTTCCGTGACGACCGGATGGGTGTGCGGATCCCAGGTGGCGACCGTTTGACCGGCCTCGACCATCGTGCCTTCGGTGCTGTTGATCTGCGCACCGTAGGGGATCTTATAGCGCTCACGCTCGCGACCGAATTCATCGACCACGCCGATCTCACCCGAACGCGACACGGCGACGAGATAACCCTTCTCGTGCGCGACCGTCTTCACATTGTGGAAGCGCAGCGTGCCCTTGTTGCGCACTTCGACGCTCGAGGTCGCTGCCGCTCGCGACGCCGCACCACCGATGTGGAAGGTGCGCATCGTCAGCTGAGTACCCGGTTCGCCGATCGACTGGGCCGCCATCACACCGACCGCTTCGCCGATGTTGATGATACGACCGCGTGCGAGATCGCGACCGTAGCAGGTCGCACACACGCCATAGCGCGTATCGCAAGTGATGGGCGAGCGAACCTTGACCTGATCGACGCCGTGCTGTTCGAGCACGCGCACCAGATGCTCATCGATGAGCGTGCCGGCTTCCATCAGCACGGCACCCTTACCACCCGGACGCAGCACGTCTTCGACGATCACACGGCCGAGCACACGCTCACCGAGACCTTCGACGACGTCACCACCTTCGACGAGCGGCGTGACCATCACGCCATTCTTCGTACCGCAATCGACTTCCGTGACGACGAGATCCTGGGCGACGTCGACGAGACGACGCGTCAGGTAACCCGAGTTCGCGGTCTTCAACGCCGTATCGGCGAGACCCTTACGGGCGCCGTGGGTCGAGATGAAGTACTGCAGAACGTTCAAGCCTTCGCGGAAGTTCGCCGTGATCGGCGTCTCGATGATCGAGCCGTCAGGCTTGGCCATGAGGCCGCGCATACCGGCGAGCTGACGAATCTGCGCCGCGCTACCACGCGCACCGGAGTCCGCCATCATGAAGATCGAGTTGAACGACTTTTGACGCTGCTTCTGGCCCTTGCTATCGACAGCCTCTTCGGTGCCGAGTTTGTCCATCATCGCCTTGGCGACTTGGTCGTTAGCGCGTGACCAAATATCGACGACCTTGTTGTAACGCTCACCGTTGGTGACGAGACCGGAAGCGTACTGCTCCTGAATCTCCTTCACTTCGCGATCCGCCGAGGCCACGATCTTGACCTTCTGTTCCGGGATCACGATGTCGTCGATACCGAACGAGACCGACGCACGCGTGGCGTAGTGGAAGCCGGTGTACATCACGCGATCGGCAAAGATCACGGTGTCCTTCAGACCGAGGATACGGTAGCAGGCGTTGATCGTTGCCGAGATCGCCTTCTTAGTCATGTCCTGGTTGATGACATCGAACGACATGCCAGCGGGCAGCACTTCGGAGAGCAGCGCACGACCGACCGTCGTCTTCACGAGACGACGACGCTCGATCCACTCACCATTCTCGATGACCGTCTCGTTGATGCGCACGCTGATACGCGCTTGCAAGTGAACCTGACGAGTCTCGTAAGCGCGATGCACCTCGCCGACGTCGGCGAACATCATGCCCTCGCCCTGCGCGCCGACGCGTTCGCGAGTCATGTAGTAGAGGCCGAGCACCACGTCCTGCGACGGCACGATGATCGGATCACCGTTGGCAGGCGAGAGGATGTTGTTCGACGACATCATCAGCGCACGGGCTTCGAGCTGTGCTTCGAGCGACAGCGGCACGTGCACGGCCATCTGGTCACCGTCGAAGTCGGCGTTGAAGGCCGTACAGACGAGCGGATGCAGCTGGATCGCCTTACCCTCGATCAGCACCGGCTCGAAAGCCTGGATGCCGAGACGGTGCAGCGTCGGGGCGCGGTTGAGGAGCACGGGATGTTCGCGGATCACCTCGGAGAGGATGTCCCAAACTTCCGGCCCCTCACGCTCGACGAGACGCTTGGCAGCCTTGATGGTCGACGCGTCACCACGCAGCTGCAGCTTGTGGAAGATGAACGGCTTGAAGAGCTCGAGCGCCATCTTCTTAGGCAGACCGCACTGGTGCAGACGCAGCGTCGGACCGACCACGATGACCGAACGGCCAGAGTAGTCGACGCGCTTGCCGAGTAGGTTCTGACGGAACCGACCCTGCTTGCCCTTGATCATGTCGGCGAGCGACTTCAGCGGACGCTTGTTGGTGCCCGTGATCGCACGGCCGCGACGGCCGTTGTCGAGCAGCGCATCGACCGCTTCCTGCAGCATGCGCTTCTCGTTACGCACGATGATGTCCGGCGCATTGAGTTCGAGCAGACGACGCAGACGGTTATTGCGGTTGATGACTCGACGATAGAGATCGTTGAGATCGGAGGTCGCAAAGCGACCACCATCGAGCGGCACGAGCGGGCGCAGATCGGGCGGCAACACCGGCAGGATGGTCATGACCATCCACTCGGGGCGGTTGCCCGACTCGATAAACGACTCGATGAGCTTCAAACGCTTCGAGAGGCGCTTGAGCTTCGTCTCCGAAGCCGTGTTCGCCATGTCTTCGCGAGCCTTCAGAACCTCAGCCTGCAAGTCGAGTGACCGCAGCAACTCGTGAACGGCTTCGGCACCC
>Ga0102831_1000377_pt1 | contig 20273 bp, 24 predicted proteins | sample ColrivemetaGS747_FD_84508 | JGI IMG/M metagenome (GOLD analysis project Ga0102831, IMG submission 84508) | Estuarine microbial communities from the Columbia River estuary - Freshwater metaG S.747 | ecosystem: Environmental > Aquatic > Marine > Intertidal zone > Estuary | place: USA: Columbia...
ACCGTAACTTCTCCAGAGTCAGTAATCTCTGGCTTCGAAAGCAGTGGATTTTTTACTTGTAATTCGAACATATGTTTGCTCCTTTTTACTACATCACAATAGCATAACACAAATCTATGATAAAGCTATATCTATAAACAATGAAAACTGTTAAGCTTTTTCAAATTCTTTTCGAAGCAGATGATGCAGGTATGAATCTAGACATTGGTAAAGATGTTGCTGATGCCGTCACGCAAGCAATAGAACCTGTTACCAAAGATGTTGAACAGATGAAAAAAGATATCAACGTGATTCAAAAAACAACTGGGAAACGTAAAGAGGAACCAACAAACGCACGTTCAACCACAGGAGCTTCCCAATCAGTTTCTGCTACAACCGTTCCTAAAGGACCGGGAACAGTTTCAACAACAGGAACCAGTAAAACTTCTACTCAAGATGATGGTCTTAAAAAAGATGTTGATGTTATCAAAAAACAAGTTGGTGACTTAACAGCGATGGCCAAAAACGTTTAAACAAAAACAGAACCTAAATAGCCACAGGCAACTTAATCGACGGGTGATGCTCGTAACTATCCAGTGTCACTTTATCAAAATCAAATCCATCAATATCCATAACAGACTTATCTAACACCAACTTAGGCATTGGATATGGTGTTCTATGCAACTGTTGTTTCAACGCTTCAACGTGGTTTGAATAAATGTGCAAGTCGCCAAAGGTCATAATTAACTCTCCAACCTCTAGCCCACACACTTGAGCAATCATATGTGTTAGAAGAGCATATGAAGCAACATTAAAGGGGTTCCCAAGTCCAAGATCATTTGATCTCATATATAACTGACAACTGAGCTTACCATTTACCACATAGAATTGGAACATCATATGACATGGAGGAAGAGCCATCTTTGGTAATATCGGAACGTTCCATGCAGACACAATAATTCTACGTGAGTCTGGATTTGTTTTTATCTGCTGAATCACTTCCTTGATTTGGTCTACGATTCTTTTGCGTCTATAAACCATACCCATAGGCGGTTCTATTTTTTCTATTTCAGTATATTTGCCAATAGCCAATCGTTTACCTGACAATATCTCGGATATCCTTCTGGCATCTAGACTATATTTCTCTGCACATTCTTTTTGCGAGATAAACAACTCTTTTTTATACGTAAAAGGCATGGTCGCTTTGGCTAATTCTCTGTTGTAAGAAGTATCCAAAAAGATCGTGGTAAATGGACTATATTGTTTTGAACCATAATAGTCTTTGTCCAAACAAAAATCAGATGGATTGTGAATCCAAGCGTAGTAAAATGGTACTTGTGTTATAGTTTTACAGAACTCAGCAAAACAATGCCATTGTTCAGAAACAGTGACACCATTTCCTCCATATAAAGGATAAGATGGGTGATTTTTGTCATAACAACGAACTATCATATTTGCCCAAAGATTGTATAGTTTACCATCCGTTTTAACTGTAGCCTCACCAAGATACCCCACTCCCGCTACGCTTCGATCTAGATAATTCCGAATTTGACCATTTAGTAAATTTGGTCGAGAAACAACAGTGATAAACCCATCAGACTGGAATTGTACCTTGTACCTTGTGTTTTTTTCTCCTTTTTTTGATACTTTTTCCAAAACCATGACCATTTGCCCGCTCTTGGTAGAGTGTAACGTCCCAATTAGTGGATCATTTATATCTGATGAAGGTAATTGTAACGGAATAGCTTTAACTGGCCAAGGAGTCAAATCTGGCGACTTTACGGGTACAAGAACAATATCATTACTGATTGTTTCCCATCGTCGCCAGGAAAAACCATAAACAGGACCAAGGTTTCCATCTTTATCTGCCCATTCATCCCAGATAGAAATACCGTTTTCTTTTAGCCACTTGATATTAGTGTTCCCTTGGAGGAACCATAGGAGTTCTCCTACAACAGACTTCCAGTGGACTCGTTTCGAGGTTAGGATAGGGAATCCTAGAGAAAGATCATAACGAGCTTGCCTACCGAAAACCGAGATGGTTCCTGTGCCTGTGCGGTCAGTTTTTTCTACACCATTGGTGAGAACGTCATTGATTAGATCGAAATAGGTTTGGTCAACGTGATGATATGTCATACAGGTACCATATCAAACAAACGAAACTATATCAACCATTTAGTATCGATTTATAAAGCTTTTGGAGGAATATGATGTTCTCATACAATGGTTTTGAATTAAGAGACAGAGATTTCTCTTTATAAACCAACCCAGCTTTTCTTAGTTTGTCTAGAGTTACAATCCCATTATCAAAATAAGCATGATTCACAGCTTTACGTATAGTTGCATGCTTATCCTTCGTTTCTTCCGTATCCTCGATCCATGTGTTCCATCTTTGATCTTCATGATGACCTGCATAGCAATCATCATCAGTCTCTGGGGTTGAGCCATCCAGATCTAATGGTTTTTTGATTACTTCTGGTCTGGAAGTGAGGTAGTTTGCCCAAATGTTTGCAGCTTGTGGAGAGACGAGATCTCGGTCGGCAATGAGACCTATTCCCGATTCTCCAAGTTTTGCCAACAAGCAATCGTACAGCATCGGCCCGTAACCTTTTACGGCTTCGGACATGCTTATAACCCATGCATTATGACAGGTATATTGATCAAATTTTCTATTTTTTTTACAATCGGCTGATCCCCATGGGAACAATAATTTTTCAGATTGTGGTTCTTCGTAACGTTTAATACCCGCTCTCGACGCTTGATCGGTCTTCCATTTGTAGCTTACCGGAAGCTCATAATATTTAATTCGTTCATCGCTGCGTTGATAAACTTGGTACCCATTTGTCAGAAAACAAAAATATACTTCGAGGTGCTGCCCCGACGCATCCTTAAACGCTATCCCAACTTTATATTCATCGGGCACATGTTTGTTAAACTCTATCAAATCGTCTACTGTTTTTGCTGGCATGTTATTAACCTTTTTCTCCGCTTGTCCACGAGATACCCATCGCAGGAGGATCTTTCAATGTGTCCCGTTCTTTGCTACGATAGTAGCCACCTTTGTTTAAGTTTTTGTTAATACGTTTCGTTAGAGTTTTATGGTAGCTTGGGTTGTTATCATCTTTGGCATGAATGAAAGTGTCGGAACCAATCCGACGATTTCTTCCAATGTATTTGTATCCCATTTTCTTAAGAAGTTTGGGATTAAATGCAGCTTCCAAAACAAGAAGATAAACAAGGTGTTTTAATTCGCTCAGATCCATAACAATATATATTCGTTTCAAAGGTTGATTAATTGAATCGATTGAATCTCGCCATGCATCACGACATATTCTTTTCGTGTTGCTACGTTGCCATTAACAACCAACCCAACAACTTCAACATAAACATGGTTTGTTGTGTCGGCAACATAAACAGCTTTAACCAATCCTTTAAGTTTGTTGGTTGACATAACAGTTTCATCAAATCGTTGCGTACCTTTCAACTTATGTTGAGCACATATGTCGGGGTTCAGTGATAAAACAATAAAACTTCCCAGAGGTACCTGTAAAAGTTGCTGCTGAATCGTTTTGTCTTTTGGTTGAGAGTTATTTCGTTTGAAAAAGTTGAACATGGCTTGAGAGAAATATATATATCGTTATGTATTGCTTCTCCTCTATTGGTTATCTTCCACTAGCACTAAAAATGCTTAATAATCCAAAGCTTCGTGCGAAAGGTTTTATGGGATGGCAACAAGCTCCCAATGATCATTATGGGATGCTTTTTATTCACGATCATGAACATCCACAATCTTATTGGATGCATACCGTTCCTTTTGATCTAGATTGCCTTGGTTTTGACAAGAACAACAACCTTGTGGAGATCATGCATCTAGATGCCCTCTCAAAGACCTCCAGAGGTTTTTCTGTGCCCGTAAAGTACGTGGTTGAAGTAAGAGGTGGTTGGTGTAAAGACAAGGGTTTAAAAGGCGGAGAAAAACTAGTTATAAGGAAGTTATGAAATTATATCAGATATTATATTCTTTGGACGAAGGTGCAAGAACTGTAATAGAGTCACTAGAAAAAAACGTAGCTGCCAAGGTAATTTTAGATGACACGGTTGTTTTATTTTCGACCACTCGAATGCTAAGAATTTTCTTGAAAGGGATGAAATCATCTTTATATCAAGCGAATTTTGAATACTGGAGGGATAGGATGATCGGCAATGTTGCAAATTCTGCGATTGTTGCGTCCGTTTCTTTCGAACCAACCGCTTCTGATTTATACTCAGTGGGAACTGCTGCGGGTGTTTCCCGTTTTGGACCTTTGGCATACCAATTAGTCATGCAAAAGATAAAACCAACTAATAGCTGGTTAAAAAGCGATGCTTCTGTTTCTTCAGAGGCTCATAACGTTTGGAACAAAATGTATCAGCTTCCGGATTTGTATGAGCGTAAATGGCTTGGAGATTTCAAAAACATGTATGTCAGGAATGCTTTACGTACCCATGCTATAAAGAACTATGATCCTTCCGTACATGGCACAACTGAAGCTGAAGTTGCTGTATTCTTAGGCGGCACCGGGCAAAATCCACAAGACGTGTTCAAATCTCATGGAAATTTGTATGCATACCGCCTTAAAAACGATATCCCAGACTATAAACTGCTTTTCGAAAAAGGCGATATGTTCTTTATAGATTTGGACAAATATGGTACATCCCAAATGGAGTTTAAGGATATCTTCGAGAGGGCTGCTAGCAGATTTTTTGGACGACTTTACAAGTAGAATTAACCATGAAATTATATCCGCTCATTTACACCAACGAAGCTGCACGAACAACAGAAGAAGCAACGGCCAAAGGCGTTGCAGCTTTTCTAACTGAAGAGAATACCATTGTTTTATTTGTCATAAAAAGAGTTATTGATATCACAAAACGTTTCGTGGAGAAATACCTAGTAAACGTGCGAAAAGCTTATCACAATGAAATGCTAGGAACAGAGTTGGCCAAAAGATCGATTGTTGCCGAAATCACAACTGTTTCTGTCGGCGCTAGCACTTCCGATTTAAACAAAGTTGATAGCAGCGCAGGAGTTAGCAGGTTCGGTCCACTGGCATATCAACTTGCTATGGCAAACATTCACCCAAACTGGTTAATAAGCGACGTAAGCTTGACAGAAGGCGGTGGCAGCGCCGATGTTTGGAACAAGATGTACGAGCTATCCACCAAAGGTGTTTATGAAAGAAAATGGCTGGGGGGATATAATCGAAACTCTGCTTATTCACCATTAGTCAGAAGAATGCACACGACTAAAAAAGGTAGAGAATTGTTTTCCGGCTATACACCAATATATGGTACTTCAGAGGAAGGAATTCAAGCGTTTTTAGAAGATCACGGAAGAGAAAACGAATATTCTCCTTACGAGTTTGGTTTCTTTTATGCATACCGATTAACCAATCCACAGTCTATTCAAACAACCGGGCTATTCAACGCTGGTGATAATGTTGTGATGGAAATGAAGAAACTTGGAATAGATGATCCGAATGAAGTTTTGTCTTCGGCTGGATTCGAATTTTTTGAAAGAAGATATAGGAGTTGACCATGAAGTTGAACGAAATACTGTTCGAAGGTGCCAAAACCCCCGAGCAAGCTGTTCAGGTTGGTTTGGGTTTGTATATTTCGAAAACGAGTGAAGAGTTGATCTTTATATTGTTTAGCCCGAAACGTTGCAATGAAGTGATTACATCTTATCAACAAAGACACAAAGGAACTTTAGGTAAAACAGAAAAAGAAAGCACAAAACAATCAGAGCTTTCAGATCCTTCAAACTTCCCACCGCATGTCATTGGTACTAGTACAAGTAGACGAGTTAATTCAACAATTCCGCCTTGGAAAACAAAAGAAGAACATGAGGAATATCTTCGTCAGCAAGCTTTGCAAGAAGCCGTCGATCCTAAACATGCAATGCTAAATTGGCTGGCAATTCAACTTGGTAATCGGGCAGTTATCGGTTCTGTAACAGCTACATGGAAAAATACCGAGGAGAGAGATGATCTTTGGAAAGTTGACACTTCTTCGGCGGTTCAAAAATACGGACCTTTGATATATGAAATGGTAATGGGTTCGATATACCCAGAATATTTACGCTCTGATTACTCACTTACACCAGCCTCACGCAAAGTTTGGAATGTAATGATTACTCGTGAAGACGTACAACGTAGCTGGGTCGGTGAGTGGGGACCGGCTGAACTAGTAACCAGTTGGGCTGTGTCTGATATGTCTAGACAATTAAATCTACTGGACATCTTAACCAAAATAGAAGAAGAAGAACCAATGACCGAGAAAGCGTTCAATTCTAACTTCGTTAGAATACTAGATGCCAACAACATGCAAAAGCTTGGTCCATTTTATGCATATCGCCGCAAATCGAACGTCCCAGCGAAACTTATTGAAGCTGGTAACTCAGCGATTCAAGACTTAGCTGATAGCTTTAAAGTCAGCGAAAATGATATCAAAACAGTATTAGAAAATGCTTCCGGCATACAGTTCGAACGTTTATACAACAAAAACAGGAGAACAACATGAAATTATATCCATTGCTGTTTCTAAACGAAGCTCAAGTTTTTGCTTCCGAGGCTTATAAACAAGGTTATGTTTTGGTTGAAACAAATTTTGATTCAAAAATCACTTTGGTTTTGATCAACAAAAATCAAATCAAGGATGCTGCTGGAAACTTGAGACAAACTGGAGACGGAATTGTGCAAGGATATCTCTCATTCATGCTTCTAGAAGAAGGAGATGTTGCAGAGGTTCGTGCGGCGAGTGCTATCCAAGGTTGGGGTCCGTTGCTTTACCAAGCCGCAATGAAAAAAATCTCACCAAATTGGCTGGCTAGCGATACCAATCTGTCTGAAGATGCAAACGAAGTTTGGAACAAAATGTACCAGTTAACAAACTTGTATATTCGCAAATATATCGGCAATATGAGCAGTGATAGATACGAATGTTGTGCTAGTGTGCTTAATTCAATTCCTAGCGATGATGAATTGTTAACGGAACAAGATTTCCTGAATTTCTTACAAACTCAAAATATACCACCAGAGAATGCTGGTTGTTTCTGGGCTTACAAAAAGAAAAATCATGAACCGCAAATCAGTATCATGCTTAAAGAAGGAAACACAATACTAAAAACTGTTGGGACCGATCAAATCTTCGAATGGGTTAACTCAGCAAATTTGCCGTAAGGTTATCAAGTATTTTCGATATCTTTATCTAACTTAGGTGAGCCTGTCTTTACAGGTTCTTCTGGATCTTCTAAACCTTTCCACAACCCCGGCATAGCTGGACCTTTGAAATCTGGTTTGTGCATCGCTCCAAAGCTTTCTTGAATATCGTGTTCGTATTCTAAAGTAACATCAAGCCTTGGAAAGCTTTCATCTGCAATTTCTGCTTTGGTTGCTGGACGAACATCGTCAAGATTGCATATCATCCATTGCCCATCTGGACCATGGCAAAGAACGCCGTTATTACGGAAAGCCAACATAAGCTTTCTTTTCTCTTCTGGGGGTATGTCGAGTTTTTCTATTTCGAAATCTTTTGGTTCATAGTCGTTATATGCTACGTGAGGCATTTCTTGAAGAGCCAAAGCTTTTGGATCATGCAAAGCCGGAGAGCCGGTGGTGACTTTTCCTTTACGACGTTTCTTTACCTTTTGACCCGGTTTCATTCCAAGAGGAAGTTGCATACCGCCACTGATTTGACCAGAAGGAGCCAAAGAAGCTCCTCCTGCACTTATAGCCATCGCTTCTTCTAGCTCTTCTTCTTCAAACAAAAAATCTTTTAGTTTGTTTCTCATACTCCATAACTACTTATCGATGCATTAAAAGGTGATATTATGAGAGACAAAAGTTATCGTCGGTTCTTGTTCAAAGAAGCAACACAAGCTTCTGGAGAAAATATCTTTGCAAACGCTGAAGTTATGACACCCGCAGAGTTCGTTCAAAACTACGGGAAAGAAGAAGAATCACAAGAAATGACAAACGAACAAAAGCTTGTCAGCCTTTATGAGATTCTTTTCGAAGCAAAGAAAGGTTATCAAAAACGTTTTGCGAAACCGCCACAAACAGTTCTGACTCCCGGTGGAGATATCAAAGGTGTCGAAGTAGATCCAGAAAGACTAAGCGGTGTTCTTGCAGCTCGTGCTGGTAAAGGAAAACTTCCGCAAGATATTCCATACATTCACCCTGGTACTGCTTCATCAACCTTGGTGCCGCCATCATCTTTAACAAAAAAGAAAACCGAAGAACAACCAGCATCTCCGGATGAAATTGTTGTTGTAGACGAACATAACAAACCCATCGATTTGCGGATTCTTGCTCGTAGTCTAACAGACTACAGCAATCCAAAATTCGAACTTCTAAAACAAAACGAAAAAATGAAGAAGAGTTCAACTGGAGAATACGAAGCCTTTTATAACATTGGGATACCAGCTATCATGGGTATGGTCTTTGATGAAAAAGACAATAAATTCAAGATCATCAACACCTGTCCATCGGCAGGATCATGTATGCATGTATGTTATGCTACCAAGGGTGGCTATGTCCAATACCAAGCTGTTTCAGAAAAACAAAACCTTACATTAAACCTTCTTTATAATCACCCAGATCAATATGTTGATAAGGCTGTTGATGAAATCGTTGAGGTTGTAAAAAAACATGCTGGCCCATCGAAAGATCTACCAAAAGGCATCAAAACAGTTATTCGCTGGCACGACTCTGGGGATTTTTTCTCTGAAGATTATCTTCGACTAACACTACACATCATCGAACGTGTAAGATCTTCACTCCCATCTTTTTACCATGATTTTGTTCAATTTTACGCTTATACAAAACGTGCCAAAATGGTGGAGCCATTTCAAGGCAAAGGTCTACTTCTCCGCAAATCTATTGGAGCAAAACCGGAGGAAGAACGTGAGATTCACCCAGACAAAGATCTGTTCTCTCAAATCGTTCCCAAGTCTGTAAAAGATGACATGATGAAACAAGGTGTAATCGAAAAAACTGAAGACAAATGGATTGTCAATCCCGGCAAGGACGACGTTTTAAAGAAAGCCATCAAAGCTAGCTCGGAAGTAAAATTCAAAAACTCCTACCCGATGCTTACAATGGCCGAATACGAAGATATCGAAGATACACTCAAAGGAACCGACAAAAAAGTCAACGTCGTCATTCTTCCCGGCGAAAATGATCGTCCAGCTAAAGATCCAAACGTTGCCGGTGTTTATCTAATGTTCCATTGACCGGTCACTACGATGAAACAAAAGCTAAAAACAATCATTAAACGTATCATCGCTGAAGAACTTCAAAATGAAGGCAAAGGATATCTTAGAGGCGCTGCACTTGCTGGTTTGCTGGCTCTAGGCGCAGGCAAAATGGCTGGTGGCGCAAAACCTGACTCAACAACTCAAACACAACAAATTGATACCGTAAATTCTCTTGCAGAATTCGCTGTGAATAATCTTGGTAATGACATCGATGGAATGAGTCAAGAAGAAATGCTTGTTGGCAACAAGCTTGAAGATATCAAAAATTTTCAGGGAAATGACGAAAGTTTATTTGAGGAGCTCAGAGTTTTAGCCGTTAGACTTCAACGAGCTCATATCGATTCTGCAAACGCAGATGAATATCTAGAAAGATATTTTAAACTAAAAACAAGAAGATAATCACCCTTCACAAGCCTTACACTCTGTACTTTCTCGCTTATATTCTCTACTTCCACTATCACCTCTAATAACCGAACTTGTACGTAGATAATACAACGAGTTCAATCCTTCTTCGTATGCCATCATGTGAACTTGATGAATATATCTTGGATCAGCATTTTCTGGAAAGAAAAGATTCAAGCTTTGACCTTGATCGATCCAACGTTGACGCTGACTTGCCAATTTGATCAAACTAAATTGATTCAACTCTCTTGCCGTCAAAAATACTTCCTTCTCTTCCACTGTCAAGAAGTCTAGATGTTGAACTGAACCATTCTCACGTTCAATGCTCTTCCATACCTCGTCTGTGTTCTTGTTCTTTTTTTCTAGAAGAGCAACAAGAGTTCTATTCTGTTGAATAATGGTTCCCTTTGCACTCTTTTGAACGAACACGTTAGCTGCCCAAGGTTCAATACTTGGAGAAACGTTTCCAGAGATAAGTGAATTAGAAACCGTTGGTGCTAGCGCAATAAGGTGGGTATTGCGTCTTCCAGAACCAAGACACCACTCTGGTTCACCATATTCTTTTGCGAGCTCTGTAGAGGCTTTTAAAGCCTTTCTTTGAAGGCCAGAAAACATTTGAGCGTTAATTCGAAACGCATCGAATGAATCTACTGGGATCATGTGTTCTTGAAGATATGTGTGAAACCCCATAGCTCCAAGACCGACAGCTCTGCCCTTCTGTGCTGAACGTACCGCACGTTCAAATCCAGAAATCTTCGAAGCTTTGTCAATAAACTCGGTAAGAATACCATCGAGGAACCATGTAGCTAGTTCAACGGCATCTGTATCTTTCCATTCATCCCAACGAGCAAAGTTCATCGAAGAAAGACAACAAACAAACGAATGATCATCGTCTGTGTGAAGAAAAATCTCAGTGCAAATATTTGAACCTTTTATGTCTAAATTGCGTTCTTTATAACAATCTGGACGATTTCGTGCAACGTTATCTGAAAAGAAAAGATAGGGCTCACCTGTTTCCATACGAGCTTTTAGAATCTCTCCCCATTTTTCTCTTGCCTCTTTATCTCCAGCTTTTGCTCTTGCAATAAAATCATCGGTAATACAAATACCGTGATGAACATTTAAACATTGACGATTCTGATCACCCTCTGGTCTACGCATACGAATAAACTGCCAAAAGTCACCATGATCCACAGGAAGATATGCGGCAGAAGCTCCTCTGCGAACACCACCTTGAGAGACACCAATGGTGGTAGAGTCTTGAATCTTTATAAAGGGAACAACACCTTCCGATTTACCGTTGCCACGAATAGTAGCTCCTTGTGGACGTACACCATTCCAGTGAACACCTACACCACCACCATTCTTGGTCATAGCAGCGAGCTCATGCATCGAACTCATAATACCGTCAATAGAATCCGGTACCGCAAGAGAGAAACATGAAATAGGTAGACCTCTTGTTGTGCCTGCGTTGGCTGCAACGGGAGAAGCAAGACCTAACCAGTTTTTCCACATAAGATCGAAGAATTTCTCAGCAAGTTCCATTTTGCCTAGATTGCGAGCAGAAGAATTGGAAACACGTTGCCACATTTGACGGGGAGTTTCTCCTTCTAGAAGATACGTTCCACGAAGCATTCGATAGCTTTCTTCCGTAAGCCATTCTGGTGCATTGCTTTCTGCTTTTAGCCGTTGCAGTTCTTCTGCTGTTGACATGATCATTTTCCTTCTTCCCAAATATTCGAAAAATCAACGTGACCCTTACTGTAGCTTGTAACTTTTTGCGCAAAAAATCGGTGTGTTCAACCCCTGCGGTCATTAGATCAAACCATGCCATACGTTTTATCGCATCTTGATCAATGTTCTTCCAGTTCCTCTTAAGCCCAAGCTCACCCAGCTTTGTGTTGGCTCGATAACGAACGAACTGTTTAATGTCCTTGGAATCGATACCTTCTATTTTACAACCCTGAAAAACTTTGTCAATAAAATCATCTTCAAGTTCTATGGTAACTCTTGCAGCTTCGTATACACTCTTCTTTACTTCATCTGTCCACACTTCTGGGTATTCTTTGATGAATTCACGAAACAACCAACAACCCGCTTCGCTGTGCAACGATTCATCTCTAACAGACCATGAGATAATTTGCCCGACGCCCTTAAGTTTGTTCCATCTGGAGAAATTGAACAGAATAGCGAAAGACGAGAACAAAGAAACTCCTTCTGTAAAACCAGAAAAGATAGCAAGAGAGCGGGCGATATCATGTTTATCATCACCTTTCACATCTAACAAACGATCGATTTTTGCTTTAGCTGTTGGTTCTTGAAGAAACGCATCATATTCAGTTAAACCAAGTGAATCGTTGAGATAAGCATAACCGATTGTATGAACAGTTTCCATGTTTCCAAAGGCTGTTCCCATCATAACAATTTCTGGATGAGGGAACCACTTTGCAATCTTTGTTGTCCAATAATCATTTACAACTAGTTCCGTTTGAATGAAACCTTTCAGCACTCCGCCAACGACCTGTTTTTCATCTGGTGTTAGATGTTCCGCCCAATCCTGAATATCCGAAGCCATTTGAACTTCTGATGGAAGCCAATGGGCTTGCTGTTGTTTAAGCCAATAGTCGTGAGCTTTATCATACAAAAACGGTTTATAAGTTATACGTCCATCTAACAACATGTTGTAATCCTATCTTTCAGTGGTTACCTGCATTCAGCTTTGTTAGCTGAAATTTTTCCTTGCTCTTTTTGATAGCGTCCTTGAAACGGCTTACAGTATCATCCTGTATACGTTCCCTTTCAGTTTCCATCTCAAACTGTAGACCTTCAACTTCATCGCTACTAAGTACACGAAGTTTGCTTCTTGCTGTATCAACATGAACCTTGTACTGCAATCCATCGATGCCAAATCGGTTCTTGGCTATGAACAATGTACCAAGTCCAGTAGCCTTTTGTGTGCTCAGACGTTGAAGACCGATAACAAAATCTGCCTCTGCTGCTTGACCATACGATTCAGCTAGGTTTGTAAGATCTACAATATCGCTCTTTGCACCGTCCTTGTTTGATTGCAAAGCTGTCCAAACAGGACAATCAAGCTCCTTGGCCATCTTACGAATCTCTTGGATGACATATTGCATCTCAAGACGTGGAAGATCATAGCGTTCAGTTGATCGAATAATCCCAGCATAATCAATCAAAACAAGATCTGGTTTAACTCCTTTGTAACTCATCTTATCGATGTGTGCTTTGATGGTGTTGCAAGTAATAGATCGTGCTGGATATTCTTTAATGATCAGTCTACCCAGATGCTCTTTGTTAGCTTCAAAATAGTTTTTAATCAGATCCTTGGCATCGATGCAATCGCTACTGTTGATTTCTGTCAGGTGCGAGTCATAACGAATACCAACGTAGCGTTCATTGAGTTCCATTGTGTAGTGATAAACATTCTTACCTTTGAGCAAAGCTTGAGCTCCAAAGTGTGTGAGAAGGTGAGATTTACCTACGCCGGATGGGGCACAAACAATACCAATTTCTCCTGCTCCAAGTCCACCAGCCATTACCTTTTTTTCATCCAACTCAGCAATACCGGTAGCGATCGGGTGACGGAACGTTACTGAGTAACGTGCATCGATATCATTGTTGTAATCATGACCGGGAGAAGATGCCATGCCAGCAGCAATTGCTGTTTTCATGATATCTACAACGGTTTCATACTTGTCGGTCAGAATGATATCAACTGATTCAGACAAAGCTTTCTTAAGCAATTGTTGCCGACAGAAGGTAAATGCTTTTTCTTTTACCCAAGGCAGATCATTCATTTCCTCGCTACGAATAACCTTTTGAAGAAAACCGTGACATTGCTCACGTAGAACAAGATCGGAATTGCTGCTTAGTTCATCTTTGATAATGGTGATAAGAAGTTCCATTGTGGGAAACTCTTTGTATGCTTGATAGTAGTTGATGAACTTATTGGCAATAAGTTTGAGATAAACAGGCTCAAGACATTCATCGACAGAAAATACTTCGATGAACTGAGTTGCCCAATTGCGATCTGTAAGAAGTGCTTGAAGAACTTTTTCTTGAAAGCTTTTGCCAAGATTACCAAAACCTGATGTACCATTTGTTTTTGCTGAAGACATATTCTTGTTGCTCCGTTTGGGATGAAAGATAGCCTAGAACTAGTATAGTTGCTTAAAAAGCGAAACTAAAGTCGGACACCACGTTTGGGAAGTAGAGTTAACTATCACCCAACTTGAAGGTTGCCCAACATTACCTAATCAATGTTTTTGCCACAGAAAACGTAAAATCTAAATCATTTGTAAGCGGAATGTCGGCACCAGTAAACGTTTTTATATAACCCAACTTATCAGCAACAGGTTGAAAATTTTCAACCTTATAATCAATCTTGCTAATCTGGGATGCTGCCAAGCAAGATGTATCCAAATACATCAATCTCCAATTCCTGTCAACCATGCTGGCATGACCAACAATGTCACCAAAACATTTTGGAGGTTTTTTACTGTTTTTCAGTTCGTTGTTTGCAGTTTCTAGAAGCCAAGTTTGATCTAGATCCACATCAGTCCTTGAAAAATCTTTAAACCGGCTTGCAAGCGTTTTAAACCCAATGCCGGGTACACCCTCGATGTTATCGCTTACATCACCAATAACAGATCGAGCCAGTGTTATGTTTCGTGCAGATATCCCAAAATTCTTTAACACATATTCAGAATCAATCAAGATTTTTCTTGCTGGATCGAAAATCCTTACCGTCGAATCTTCCAAAAGCTGATAAAAATCTTTATCGCTGGATACCACAATCTTTGTGCTAGCTTCGGTTTGAAGCTTACGCTTTACAAGATATGCGATGATATCATCTGCTTCTGTATCTTGCACATAAAGTTGACATATTGGCAAAAACCCCAAAGCTTTGCTTAACAACTGCAATTGATAAGCTTTGTTTTTCATATTGCTGTTCGGGTTATATTTGCCATCGTTTCGATACACTTCTTGCAAGCCTTTGTTTGCCGCACGATTAGCTTTATAATCCGCATAAATGTGTTTGCGCCTTGGTGATGCACCACCCTGCTCCCAAACAACAAACACACGATCCGGATGTAGCTGCGAAACAAGCTTGCCAAGCCCACGAATAAATCCAACAACCCCACCAACTAAATCTCCCCCAGCCGTTACAGCCTCATTAACCATAAAACTTCGAGTGAAATAGTTTAAACCATCGATCACTAATATAGGCTTCGAAATCATACAAGCTCCATGTTATGGCATAAGTCCGAACATACCGATAACGCAAGATATCCCACTTTGCCAGAAGTGTGCAAAATCTTAGTATACAACATGATATAGTTTCCTTCATGTGTCGTATACAAAGCAAACTCGTTCAAATGAACACCGATAGGATCGTTGTAATTAAATTCTATCCATTCAACGTGCGAAAATGCTTCCTCCTGATCTTCATGTTTAAGCGTTTCTAAGAATTTTGGGGTTTTTATCAGCTCCGTTGCTGCTAGTCCAGTAAGCGTTGGTTGTGAAGATACGCATAAAAACAAAGGAGTTCTGATCTGATCCATACCATCTGCCATCGCACCTCGCCAACCTTCTATATTAAGGTGTGCCACTCTACCAAGATATCTTGGTCTTGAGTCGGCTTCTAAACTTAAGCCTTTTATAAAAGTGCCGGGTTTCAAATTAAAAAGATCTTTGGCAAACATATCAAGCTCCTGTTGAACCAAATCCACCAGCCCCCCTATTCGATTCTTTAATCGTGTTTACCTCACTAAACACAACTCTGTTATGTGGGCCGTTAGCTACAATCAACTGAACAACCAGTTGCGCAATTCGATCCCCTTGTTTAAGGGTATACGGCTCTTTGCCAAGATTGGCTAGAACAACACCAATCTCTCCTCTATAGTTCCTGTCAACTGTTCCGGTAACAGGAAACACAAGCTTTCTGGAGAGCCCCGACCGTGATCTAACATCCAGATAATATTCGAATTCCTCTTTCTTGACGGATCTTCCGGTACCCCACATATCCGTACCCCACATATCCGTACTCGCCAACTGCAATCCTGTCCGTACAACACTTACAGTTCCCGGTTCTAGGACTTGATCTTCTACTGCATAAATGTCAAAACCTGCATCACCTTCTTGGTGCGCAGATTTGGGTAGTTGTGCGTTTGGGTGTGTTTTAACAAAATCGATGTGAACTTGTCGCATATGGTAACTCCTACCCACAAGATAGCAATCGAAAACCTCGAAATCAAACAAAAGAAAAAAGGCCCGATACGAAGGTATCGGGCCTTTCTGTTGTCAAGGCTAGCCTCTAGCTAGCGGGCTCTCAACGCTTGCGGGTGCGAGCCTTGACGGGAGCAGCGGGAGCAGCGGGAGCCGCAGGAGCCGGGGTTGCGGCCTTGGGAGCCGGGGTGTTACCCGCCAGCGTACGAACCAGAAGCTCTTCAATGTGAATATGCACCTTGAATGCATTCTGACGGTTGACATTCAGCGACTTCCAAGAAGCCATGAGAACCTCCGCAGGAGCATCCTTCATGTAAGCACCGAACTGAGCAGCTTCGGCATCCGTCATGACATATGTCTTAAGCTTGTGATCAAGCTTGCCCATGATATCGACATACTTCGCATGACGCTTCGCTTCGTCTTTGGGAAGGCGAGGCGTAACCTTGCTCCAATCAGCAAGCACATCCTCGGCGGAGATATCGGCATCACGTTCCTTAACAAACTTCCAGAAAGCGTTGGCAGCTTCAAAACCAACCATGCTAGCAGCCATGTGACAGAACACCACATCTTCCGGCGCTTCGTAGAGTCCGCTCAGAGTAAGCTCCGAGTCAAGGTTGCCCCACGCACGACGATCGGGATACTTCTTGTTAGGCTCGCAAGTATCCTTATACTCAAGGTACTTCTCGTTGCTGCGAATAAACTCAACAAGAGCCTGATTGCAGGTAACATCAGCCCAATCAAGCCAATCCTGCGTAGTGGGATCAAGGTCCACAACCGCATAACGGCTCAGAGCAGCAGGGTCCATGGGGGTAACATCATACTGATCGCCGATGTTCACCGCAACCATAACACGAGTACCGTCATGCAGAAGGTTTCCATCGAAAGCCTTGCTGTCAGCAAGCTGGAACGTCGCCTGCTCCACGCCCTTGATCGCCCTGTTGAGCTCATCAAGGAAGAGCACACACGGGAACTCACAGGTAGTGAGAAGCCATTCACACGCACGGAACACCGTGCCGCCACGGTTGCCCTCGAAAGGAATGCCCGTAATATCACCCTCAGTCATCTGCGACAGCCGCCGCTCAACGACAGGAACGCCCATGTCATAATGCCACATGTTACGAGGCACATCAGCATAAGCAGGGTTGGTCGCATTACGCTTCCAAAAGGAAGCCATCATCTTCACAAACCCAGAGTCCTTCGCAAGCGCAGCAGAAACACGCTCGCAAACGCTGCGATCCTTGTATGCATCATGTCGAAGCTCAGATGCAATCTGATACACAACCTGCGACTTGCCGATACCATGACGACCACGAAGCATCGTCGCACGATTGGAAGAGAAACGCTTGAAGAGAGCCTTGGTAGAGCGAATGTCGAGATTGAGAGCCGAGAGAGCCATTTGTGTTTTCCTTAACCTTTCTAGAATCAGTATATCAGTTGTTTGGGTTATTCTAAATCTTATTTGCGTTTTTTTGTTTTTGCCTATTTATCAGGCGTTTTCGGAGGATTGCTGTGAATTCTTGTTATTCATCCATTCCCAACCGTTCACGTATTCTTCCTCTGCCAGATTTGTTGCGTACTTCAATGCATCCTTGCGAGCCTGTGGATTGCAACGAGCGCAAACGAAATAAATTGGTTCCTCGCTTATGTGGAGGGTTGCGCCGGAACTAGTGTCGTTGCATTCCTCGCACGCATCTTCTGCTGGCCAATAATACTGAAACATACTCTTTCCTTTTCACGCACGCTTTACAGTCTTGTCTTTCTGGTTCATCTTCACAACCAGATCGCCGGGACGTGCAGCGGAGATATCACCGCTCTCGGTAATAACCCACATAACCTTAGTGCCAACGACCGCACCCATCTTAGGGGCATAACCGTCCGTCATCATAATACAAGCACTGTACTTACCTCGGCGCTTGGATTCGTTGAGATAACGCTGCACAGCATCGAAGTCAGTGCCACCACAACGTGTGCGTTGCCACTTGAAATTCTGACCATTCTTAACGGTTTGCAGACTGTTTTCGTCCATTTCGGTATCAAAATTGATGATATCGATCTGACCCTCCCGGCTAGCCGCAAAAGTTTCCGCAAGGAAGCGTTGCACATCTTCATCGCTTACCGATCCAGATTGATCGATAGCACAAAGAATATTCGCAACAGTATTGCGCTTGGCACCGGGCATCATGTAAGGCAGTCGCTTGTTAAGCCGCTTCATGGTGCTTACACGCTCCATACTGCGTGTCCGTCCAATAAACATACGCAGAATCGCTTTCCAATCAAGCTCATGCTTAAGCAAAGCTTCGAGTTGAGCAGCAATCTCGGAAGGAATACTTCCCCACGATGCACGCTGCTGTGCAGCCTTGACACCCTTCTCTACAAGCTCTCGAACCTGTTCACGCATGATATCACGGAGTTCATCAGGAATATCACCCCAACCACCATGCGAGTCAAGAGTCTCGCCCTCGCCATTGCCAATCTCAAGGGTATATTCACCCTCTCCGTTCTGCTTCTTGTTGTTTTCCGCATACTCCTCCAAGCGAGCCATGTACCAATCGGCGCTCTGATGTTGCGGGAAACTCTTAATGAGTGCCGCAAGCTTAGGATCATCCGACTTAGGAGCACGACCGGGAAACAAACAAAATTCCGGAAGCCTCTCGACGCCGATAATACTGTTGATGGCAAGATCGGTTGCCACGTTCCAAAGACGAGCTCGCTTGCGATCTGCCACAGAACGCTCTGCAATGTGCATAAAAGCAACGTGAAAGAGCTCATGCATAAGCACACCAATGCGGAGTTTGCTCGCAAGACCACGCATAAAATCGGGATTCATGCCCAGCTTGATGTTGCCATGCTTGTCTGCACAAACGTAGGCAGTGTCTACCTTCCAATCCGCAATCTTAGGGATGCTCATGGACATACCTCCAAGAAACGGTTCTTCTTGCATGAGTTGAATGATCTCACGATCGAATCGATATTCTTCGCTGGGCACATTCGGATCAGGTTCGTGCCGTACGTTAAGAGAGGTAACCTTGTTCGTGGTGTCGTTTGCTTTGGTCATGGCATTAGAATACCAAACATAAGTAGAATTCAAAAACAAATAAAACCCCCAGCAAAACAGGGGTTTCCTGCTACCGGGGGTTGTTTCAGTGTACTAGAAATTGTTCAGTTAACTGGAATTGTCCGGGGTTGTTCTGATGTTTTGAGCGGGAGCAGCACGGTTAGCATGCCATCTTTGCAAGTTGCGGTGATTGCGCTGATATCAACGCTGTCTCCAATAAGATATGTTTTTGTGTACTTTCTTTTGCTGTTTGGGTTTTGTAGGTTAACCACCAGTTGTTTTTCTTTTGCTGATAGAAAAACATGTTCACGATTATAACCGGGAACTGCTAGTTCTAGTTTGCATGATCCATCAGCTTCTTTCGTGATATCATCATGAAACTCTTGATCTTGTGAATCCCATGGTCTTGATGCAAGATTGAATTTATTTTGTCGTGGGTCAAATTCTGGAAAAAAATGTGTTGCCATATGATATCTCATAATATCTCCTGTGTTGTTCGCTGGCATAGAGCCAACGATCTGAAACCATTATAAACATCGAAAAAAACATGTCAAGGGATTGTATTTATTTTCATGAAAAGGAGGCAACATGGAACTACCAAAAGACGTTACAACATTCATTGATACCGTTGCAAAGGATTATGGCAGTATAATCATACAGCCCAAAAACTCTTCTAATTTGATGAAAGCGATTGGTTGGTTTCTGGGAGTAACCAAGATATCGCCCGAGTTTATGACACGGTATATTACCACCATAGGTAATACCATATATTTCCCAGACGAAATGCTTAAGAACCCAAACAGTGAATCGATGTTAAGAGTTGTGGTTCACGAAACAATACACATCAAAGACTCTAGAAGCTTTTCTAGTCTCTTGTTCAAGTTCTTGTATCTGTTTCCCCAATCACTTGCTCCACTCGCTCTAATAAGCCTTATAGCGTTCTGGAAGCCTATGTTTGTTTGGTGTTTGTTGTTCTTGGTTTGTCTTGCACCAATACCTGCACCATTTCGTTATTGGTTTGAATTAAGAGCATATAGAACACAGATTTTGTTTTCAAGAAAAGAAGATAAGTTAACAGACGAAGAAATGATTCCCGTATATGAATGGATAGAAAAACAGTTGTGCACAAATTTATATTACTGGACATGGCCGTTCCCAAGCGTGGTCAGAAAACATCTTAAAGATGAAAGTTGGATATCCAGTGGAATATATAAGAAAATCGTTAGCTGGCTTGCTGTGCGCAGGATTGTTCGGAAAATTAAGGGAATATGATGACAACAGTGGAACATA
>Ga0102831_1000379_pt1 | contig 20195 bp, 16 predicted proteins | sample ColrivemetaGS747_FD_84508 | JGI IMG/M metagenome (GOLD analysis project Ga0102831, IMG submission 84508) | Estuarine microbial communities from the Columbia River estuary - Freshwater metaG S.747 | ecosystem: Environmental > Aquatic > Marine > Intertidal zone > Estuary | place: USA: Columbia...
CCACCCGCGCTCGCGGTCATACACCTCTGCACCTTGTGTAAGTTGTTGGCACTTTGGACAAGCACCAAGAAACTCGTGGTCGTCTAAATCTTTCATAGGAGTTTTTCTTTCTTTAGTTCAAGGTAGAAACAAGTCTTACACATACCCTCTCCACCCCCGTTATGTTTTGGGTTGAACCAAGTATTACATTTTTTGCATTTCTGCGGTTTAGCCATTTCTATTCTTCTCCAAGATTGGTTGGAAGCATTTAGATTTTCCTGTGGTTGTTCGGTAGCCGTATCGTGTCAAGCGGAATTGGATTGCACCAATAGTTACACCCAGTATCTTTGCAAGACGATATACGGAAATGCCTTGCGTTGTTATTGCTTGATTGAGAAGGTAGGTGTATTCATCTGCCTCTGCTCGATACATCTTGCCGTGTCCTCTTACCTGTTGGGCAAGTGGCTTGAGTTCTAATAGTCTGTCCAGCATTTCTTTTGGAAGTTCGGGATAAACTTTAGAATACTTTGTTTCTCGCGGTGGCTTTGGGATAGGTAAATCACCAATGAGAGAAGTGTCGCTCATTGTTTGTTGAGCAAGTTGTCTTACTCGTTCCCGTGAAATATCTACTGCCCTTGCAATCGCGGAGTCTGTCCAGCCAGCCTCGCCCAATGCAATTATGTATTGGTTGCGTTTCTTTATATCGCTAATACCCTTGAAGATATCTAATACATCTTGCGGAAGTTCTTGCTTTCGCTTGATGATTTTTCCTTCTCCACTAGCCACAATTTTATATGTAACCCGTTTCGGTGTAGCGGTTGTCGTTGTTTCTGTCGTCATTTCTTCCTTTCGTAGTTTGTCTTATAGCAAGCATAACCCATAGGATTACGGATTGCAAGTTGAGAGGCTACCCCTTGCGGAGTGCCTCTTTTACTAGCGTTACTGCCTCGAAGTCATTACCGCCAATGTTGTATTGGAATACCTCTGTGAGTGCAGGTCTTCCCATTTCGTAACGCTTCCAGTCATAGATTGTCGCTACTGTGCCGTTCTCGAAAACAATAACCCACTCGACTGTTACTTTGTCGCCCTCTGCGAAGTATTCAGGTTCTCCGAAGGTTTCAATAAGTTGAGCAAGTGTTGAAGTTACATAACCTTTGAGCGAAGTTCCATAGGCTTGCTCAGGGTCTAATGTGAATTGCATTTTGTTTCCTTTCGTAGTTGGTAGATATAGCATACAGAATATGTTGCAACAATGCAAGTTCATTTCTCTCCACCCCCTGTGCGGTGTCCAAAAGTTGTTTGGAAGTTGCCAGCATCTAGCCACTAAGTTTTTACTTTTTACCCTAAATCAAAAAATGAAATGCAAAAAAAAAAGAAACCCCCGATTTCTCGGGGGCTTCTTCACAACTTTTAGAAGAAGAGTTCTTCTACTGCTGAAGAGGCTAGAAAGCGTAACTTTAGATTGAGGATACGGATTCCATATTCCTTTGCGAAGTTTTCTGCTTCTGCCTTTGTGTCTGCCTTGAATTGGTAAGCCTTGTTGCCTTCATAGACTGCCATAAAATGCTTCTTGCCGTTTGAGTTTGTGCCAGTCATTACTGCGATTAGTTCTGCGTCTGTTATTAGTTTAGACATTTGCTTCCCTTTGTTAGTTGCCTTGCCCCCTGTGGCTTGGCTTCTTGGTCTAAGTGTATCCGGTTAGATGGGTAGTTGCAAGACCAAATGAAGAAATTGTTTAGATTTGCGGGTGTGAGTTACATCACATTTTTCGGCGCTCGCAAGTTTTTACTTTTTACGGGGTTTTTATTTTTCCAGCAAAAAGAAACCCCCTCTTTCGAGGGGGCTTCCTTTCCAGACTTTAGAAGTGTGGGTCGAAGTATTCCATTCGCACACCGACTAGGAGAACACCAGAATTAGTTGCGCCTTCACGCATATAGCGTCCGTCTTTGCGGAGTGTGTAGCGTTCTTGCTTTGCATTTGGGTTTGTAGTGAATTCGTAATCTTGGCTCTCTGAATAGTAACCATTTGAATCCACACGCTTTGCGATATCGCGGGTAGCAATTACTGCCTTTACTTGTCCAGCCTTCTTTCCTGTTTTGTAGGTTTCAATTCCTACAACTGTGTATGCAAGTCGGTCAGACCAGCCAATCTGTGTTGCGCCCATACCGATTTCAATTTCGGTAAGGGACTTGCTGTTGCCAGCAAGTAGATTATGAAATGAGCCGTAAGACATTTCTATCATCTCCCCTTTGTATCCATCGCCCCTTGCGATTTCCACTACCTAAATAATAAGGGTTGGCTACGGATAACGCAAGTCCATTTGGCAAAAAAGGTTGGAAATGTCGTGTGATTTGCACCACACATTTGCACCCCTGCGGAAGTTGTTGAGAAGTGAAAGTTATCCACAGGTTTATCCACAGGGTGTGGATAACTTTTCTTCTGGGAGTTTTTACTTTTTACCCTTCTTTTATTTTTCCTGCAAAAGAAAACCCCCCTTGCGGGGGGCTTTCCTTTCCAGACTTATTCTTCCCCGATTTGCTTCAGGAAGTCATTGACAATATCTAGAGCCTTTTCACGACCCTTTAGACCCTTACCTGTGTCAATTCCTGTTAGACGCTTGAACGCCTTTAGGCTTGACTCTGCGGTAAGTTGCATACGCAACTCTGTGCGGATTTCAAGTTCTAGACCCTGCTTCAATACGAAGAGTTGCATTGGGCTGACTTGGATTTCAACTGCGGACATTTGGTTCCCCCTTTCTTTGTTAGCCTAAGCATATAATCTTTTTACGGATAGTGCAAGTTCATTGACGATTTTTCTTTCCTATTTCGTGTGAGTTGCACCACATAGAAAAACCCCCCACATTTCTGCGGGGGGCTTCTCTTTAGTTCTTTAGGCTGATGTAGTCGCTAGGACTACGACCTCTTCTTCTTTGACCTCTGCGGGTGTTGGGTGATTGAGGACGAGGTAAAGGATTTCCTCTGCACTCATTTCACGATGAGGTTCTCCGCGAGTTTCTTCTTGGATTTCTACCTTCTCGATAGGTGCGGTAGCACCTAGTAGAAGTTCTCTTACCTGCTCTTTTGTGTCAATGATGTAGCGGTAAGTAGTTCCCTTGATAGTAACTGCGGTTCCATATGCTGACATTTTCTTTCCCCTTTTTTCTTTTTATTAAAGCCCTTTGCTTTAATGAGATAAAGGTATCTAACTCTTTGCGGTAATGCAAGTCCAAAAGGGTGTATGACTGGTCATACTTTTAAGCCTAGCCCCACTTAAGTTACTGACAAGTAGCGAAGTTATTAGATACCCCCACCCCCTTTCATTTCTAGACCTATACCCCCCTTTGCTAGTCCTAGACAAGTCAAGACCTATTACATATATCTAGACCCCCCACCCCCCTGCTAGAAATAAATATCTAACTACCTTGCTTTAGATTCTTCACTAGACATCTTGGCAAGCCTTCACTTTGAGAAGTTGTTTATAGTTGCTAGACCTAAGCAAGCCTATTAGACGCAAGCCTAGACAAGTAAGCCTTGCCTTGAGCCATAGTTCATAAGAAAGTTGAGTCGCATTGACTCAAGTTTGTTGATACACATTACTTATATTAAAAAATAACTTTTTGTTATATACATAAAATAAAATATATATGCCCTTGCCTTTTTATAACAAAAAGTTATAAGACAAGTTTTTGATAACAAAATGTTATTTTTCCGGAAACGATTTTGAAAAACCTCGAATATAAGCGCTTCCTTCTCACAGGCCAAAAGCATTTAATGGAAAGGTTCATACTTTCGATGCTTTCGTCCAAGAATCTTGGCCTCAGTAGTGTCTGTACGGCTTTGAAAAATGCTGTACAATAGAGCAATGAAACAGAAGGTAAAACTCCCCGACGATGAGGTTAGGTTTATCTCTGCTCTTGACCCCGTTTTAGTTCCCTCCCGCCTTCGTGCACTGTGGGAAGCAGGTTGGTCTTTAGGAATTATTGCTTCTTCAATCAAACCAGCCAAGCCAAAATCAACTGTGCATTTCTGGGTAAAGAACGCTCCCTCTACAGAGCAGCGTCGCCAGATACCAATGCCACCACCAAAATCTCTTACAGTCTCTGCACCCCTCCTAGGAACCCCCAGAACTCGTTCTATCTCCCCTACGGTTCCTCCCGAACTGAGGCCACGCTTACAGGAACTCTCAGCGCTAGCAAAACGCTATCGCGCCAAGACTTCTGACGATAGCCCACTAGCCCAAGCAAATAGGGAACTAACAGAACTATCGCTCACGCTCTATCACAGAGGGGTTCCTGCTGCTGATATTGCAGAAGCGGCTGGAGTTACCTATCGTGCAATGGCTCGGCGGTTGAGTAATGGCTAGGCTATACAAAACAGCATCTGGAACCTACTCCGAGTCTGAACTAGTTGTTGCCGTCTGGGTCAATCCAAATCGCAAAAAGGGACGCTCTCAGGCAAGACTTCTTGAAACACTTACAACAGATAATTCCAGTATCCCTATTGCATTTCCTTTAGAAACACTTCAGAGAATTCAATCGTGGATGTTCTGCCCTGTGGCTCACGACCCATCAGATTTAGACCTGTGGCTAGTTCTAGAGAATGGAGCAACTAGGGAGAAACCTTTGCTAGTCCCGCTGACAATTGCTAAAAAGGCTCTAGGCTGGCAAGATTTCCATATCCCTTCAGAATATACGGAGAAATAATGAAAGTTCAGGCAGACGTCTTTCCAGCAGTGATTGCTCTTGCCGAACCTGGCTCCCTCGAAGACTATATGGAGTTGACCCCAAAAGGTGCTGCTCCTGAAGGAACTCGGCGTCTAGACCGTTGCCGCGTTGTGGTTTTCAACGATATGTTAATGGTTGCTATTGACTCTCCAGAAGGAGCAAAACTTGTTTTCCGTGAAGCGTGTCATTCCTATATTAAGGATGACAAGAAAATTCACAGGGTAATTACCGAGAGTGGAAAGATTGTTTCTTTCCGCAAAGACGACAACTGCGGCTGTGGCTCTAGACTCAGGACATGGAACCCTTATGGACACATACTGATGGCTACGGACGGCGAAAATGACTGAACCACTTACCTTTGTAATAGCAGCGCTAGCCGTATATAGAGTCTCCAGATTTATTACTACAGATACGCTTTTTAACCCAATCCGAGATAGAATATGGAAGAGGTTTCCACCAGAGACTTCAAAGTTCGGATACTGGTTTACTTGCACTTGGTGTACGTCCATTTGGGTCGCATCACTATCTGAAATATCCCGTATCATTAATCCCAGCATCACATTGGGCATCCAAACAGTGTTCGCACTGTCTGCCCTTGCGGGGCTGTTAACTGCATACGAGGAAAAGTAATGTCCTTAGTATTCCGTAACAAAGACGAGGAGTTTTAAGTGGGCGTTTTTAAGCGCGATGAACAAGGCGAATCTGCCGAGGTTGTTCCTACTCCCGTCACCCCTAAAGCAAAGCCACAGAAGCGTACTAATAAATCAAAACAAACAGGTCGCTCTCGTCAAGTAGTTTTAAATCAAACACCAAAAGTAACTGGTGCAGCATCAGTATTTTTATCTCAGCCAAACTCAGCACAGGCTGCTAACTATTCAACACCACGCACACTTACTGCCGCAGCAGCCCAAGTAAAGATTAATGACAAGGGCGAGTTCGAACAGTTTAAGCATCGTCGCACTGCTGCATCGTCAGCATGGCAAGCAGAGGCTTGGGAATATTACGACGCAATCGGTGAAATCAAATATGCATTCAATTTAGTTGCATCTGTTGTATCTCGTATTCGTATCTACTCAGCAGTGATTGAGAATGCACACGAAACTCCAGTAGCAGTGAAATCATCTACACAGATTGACCCACGCCTTGGTGCAGCAGCAGAGCGTGCGCTTGCACGACTTGACTCTGCATACGGCGGACAGGCTGGTCTTCTAAAAGATGCAGCACTTAATCTTTCAGTTGCTGGCGAATGTTATTTAGTTCAAATGCCAGAGCGCCCAGGTTCAGGATTGCCTGAGTCTTGGGACATTCGTTCCGTTGATGAAGTTATGGCAGATGCTCGTGGTGGGTTTAACATCATTGGTCGCCGTGAGCAATCATCTGGCGGACAAAATCAGAACAACGCAACAAATCGTCTTTCAAAGAATGCATTCGTAGGACGCATCTGGCGTTCACATCCACGCTACTCAGATGAAGCAGATTCATCACTTCGTGGTTTGCTTGATATGTGCGCTGAACTTCTTTTGCTTAACCGCACCTTCCGTGCAACAGCACGCTCTCGCCTAAACGCTGGAGCACTTTATCTTCCAGATGGTCTTTCAGTTGCTGCACAAGGCGACCCAGACCAGCCATACGATTCAGATAACGAGTTGAATCCAAACTTTACTGCCGAGGAGGCAGAGGACGAGTTTGAAGAGCAGTTGATTGATGCGATGACAACTCCAATTCGTGATGAGGAGTCAGCATCAGCAGTTGTTCCACTTATTATTCGTGGTCCAGCAGAACTTGGCGACAAGATTAAGCAGTTTAAGTTCGAGCGTTCATTTGACCCATCACTTGCAGAGCGTTCAGACCGCGTTCTAGAGCGCATCTTGCAGGGACTTGATGTTCCAAAGGATGTTGTAACAGGACTTGCAAATGTTAAGTATTCAAACGCACTTCAGATTGATGAAGCGCTGTATAAGGCACACATTGAGCCAATGATGTTGCTTATCTGCGATGCTCTTACAGTTGTCTATCTTCGCCCATACCTCATTGCACAGGGCTACAGCATCACCGATGTTGAGAAGATTGTTATTTGGTATGACCCATCAGCAGTTGCAACACGCAATGACCGTGCAGCAGATGCAGACTCAGGTCTTGACCGTGGTGCAATCTCATTAGATACATGGCGTCGTGCCCACGGCTTCTCGTCAGCAGATGCACCTACTTCAAATGAAATGGCGCTTCGTCTTTTGTCTGAGCGTGGAGCAATTACACCTGAACTTACTGAGGCAATGCTTCAAGCACTTGCTCCAGAGATTATGGATGCTGTTAAGCAAGCACAACAGGCTTCATCTGTCGCTCCTATTCCAGCAGATGTCCAACAAATTCTTGACCAAGCAACTAGCGGAGAAGCACCAGTTACAGAAGGGCAGGAGCAATAATGTCTATCTCTAAGACACCTGCACCAAAGAAAGACCAGATTAAAGGCTCAGATAAAAACAAAAAGGGCTCTGCATCTGGTTCTAAGAAAGTTGTTTTTAGTAAGGCAACAGAAAATTCTTTGGCTGAAAAAGTAAAGACACACAATGCAAAAGCACCAGAAGGTCGCAAAGCAACACTTGGAATGCTTAAGGCTGTGTACCGTCGTGGGGCTGGAGCATTTTCTGTATCACACCGCCCAGGTATGAACCGCAACCAGTGGGCTATGGGTCGTGTCAATGCTTTCCTTAAATTATTAAAGTCTGGCAAGCCATCAAACTCTGCATACAAAACAGATAATGATTTGCTTCCGTCAGCACATCCACGCTCTACAAAGAAGTCAGCATCTATTACCGCTTCTGGATTAGTTCCAGAAGAGCGCGACTTAGCAGAAGCGCTTATTGCAATTACTCAGAAGCACGGTCCGTTTGACCAAGATGGCACAGGAGTTTGGGCGGGATACACACCTGCTGAAGAAAATGAAGTTAGAGACATTGGTGTCAAGTGCAGCAATTGCGTCTTTTTTCAAGGACCAAACAAGTGTCAGATTATCTCCCTTGAGGTCGAAGCAGATGGTAAGTGCCGCTTTGCTGTAATTCCAGAGGGTGTCGTCTCAGTAAAGCCAGACTACAAAGAACTTGAAGATGAAATTGAAGACTACTTTATGGACCAAGAACTTAGTGTAGAAATTAAAAATAGAGAAGATTATGAGTCCGCAGAAGACGCTATCCTTGCTATGACAGAATATTCTGGTTATGGATATGAAGCAGAGTCTGCTATTCGTGCATCTTGGCTTCGTGCAGTGCGTAATGGAGATGACCCATTCCTACGAGCAGGAATGCTTGCAGTGATGGGACAAGACAGTCTTGATGGAAACTTACTTCCTATCCTTGAGGAGGACGGCAAATAATGAGTAGAGTAGTGCGTCGCTTTGGTTATGCCATCTCTCCTAATGGAGCACAGGCTAGCACCTTCAAACAGGCTGCTTATTTGCGTGAGAAGGTTATTGAATTCATTGACTCTACCAATGCTGAAGCATCTACATCTCGTCGTCTAACTCGTGGTGCTGCGTTTGCAGTTGTCCACCGCTCACTTGTTGCAACAAAAGATTTGCCATTCTCAATCCGCGAGCACATTGCAATGAAGGAACTTTCACAATATGTGACACTTCTTCAGAATAATAAAGTTGCTGCGATTAAGCCAAGCCACACAGACCTTCTTCCTGTAGCGCACCCACGCTCAACAAAGATGCACACATTGACAGCATCTGCTCTCATTTCAGCACGAGCAAACTGGTATGCAGATGATTCACGCATCACCAACGAAAAAGTAAAGTCAATTGTTGCCTCTGCATATACAGCAACTCCTGGTTCTGTAGAACACTCTTATTACTCGGCAGTTCTTGCATCACTTCCACAGGGCTCAGTTCCACAAGACATTCTTGTTTCTCTTACTGCTGACGGAAACTCTTCAGCAGAACGTTCTCTTCGTGCTCGCTTACAGCGTCGTGACCGCTTCGGTCAGTTTGCTGAAATGGGTGGCGGTATGAGCGCTCTTATTCGTATGGCAAAAGATGGAGTGATTCGTAAACTAACTGGTCGTCCTGTCACAGATGGCCCTGACGGTGATGATATTCAGGTAGAACTTCCAGATGGTCGTATTGTAAATATTCCTGCATCTAAGGGTCAATTTATTCCAGCAGTTTTGGAACGTAGTAAAGATGGATTCTCTCAAACCCCTGCAAAAGTTTCTGTTGCAGATAATCAGTATGTTATTAATGAAGAAGATTTAAAATTTGTTGATTCACCTAATGGTTTTGAAAAAGTTGGCGAAAACAAGTGGCAGGGTATTGACACTATAAACGCTGGAATGATTGTTGAAAAAGCCGATGATGGTTCCCTCAATGTCGAATTCGAGTTTATGAATGGTTCGAGACAAGATGTCGGTAACTTTAGCGACTGGGAAGATGTATTTGACGGAATTGTTGCCTGGGACGAAGACCTCAAGGATAGGTCTGAAAAAGCAGACGCTAAAAGAAAGAAAGACCTAGAAGAGGATGATAAGCGTCGTGCAAGCCTTCCTAAGTTTGATGACGAAGATATTCAAGTAGTAGAGTTAGATAAAGATGGAAAAGCAAAAGGCCCTGCAAGAGATGCTTTCCCTAAAAAGTTTGCTTTCAACTACCCTGAAGGCGCTTACAAGATTTCTAAAGACCCAGATGCAGACATTGAAGAGTCATATGAAGACCCTACACAAATTGCACAGTATGCAGATGAGCGCGACCTTATTACCGCTTTGGAAGAAGGACTTCTTCCTAAGAAGGAAGGTCAGAACGCTACTGGCTATGGAAACATTAATACTTATGATGGAGAACAGATAGTTCCTGTCGAAAATCTTTACCTTGCACTTCAAGAAATGGGTGGAGACCCAGAGTTAGAAGTTGCTCGTATTTACGATAAGCAACTTGGCACATCTGAAAACGAAGACAATCTTCTTGGTTCACGCAAGCAGGAAACTATTTCAGAACCAACTCCTGAACTTGATAAAGCATTTATCCGTGAAACAAAAGAACTTGGTCCAGATATTGAGCCAGCAACAGAAGAACCTGCATTTGATGCAGAGAAGTTTGATGCTGCTCCACTTCCTGCACTTCTTGAGGGTCTTTCAGAGACTGAACTTGCTCGCTTTATGGAATCAGAGGACCACACTTCTTATCTTCCAAAGAATGAACAAGTTGAAATGCCTATTGGCTACGCATCTCTTAGCCCAGAACCATACGCTGCGTGGAAGAAAGTAACAGCAGAGAATCCAGATGCAAACCTTCCAGAAGGCTTTAGCGATAACCCTGTATTTATTGCACAGAACATTCCTACACCAGAACTTGAAAAAGAATTCCGTCGTGCACTTGAGCCAGGTAATGACATTCCAGGAACTGCAAAGATTTCACTTAAGACAGACTCTGGTGAAGAGTTTGTTGCAGATGTTCCAGGTGAGGCAGTTCGTGATGCATTGCAACTACAGGGCGTAGATACAAACGCTCTTACTAAGCAGATTGCAGATGAAGGCTTCGAAGGACAGAAGCAAGAAGTTGTTGGCCAAGAGCAGCCTGTAGCAAAGATTGAATCTGTAGAAGATGCAATCAGAGCAGACGAGGAATACATCCTCAAGATGCGAAACCTTTATGGTTTTGACCGCAGAAATGCTTTGGAAAAGTATGACCAAAAGGGTCCTCACGACCCACTAGACCCTGCTTACAAGGGCGAGTTTGCTGAAGAATTTGAGAACTATCTATACGAAGATGGAACACCTAATGGTGCATTCAACGACTTGCTTCGTAGCAACCCAGACTTTGCTCGTCTCTTTGCGTGGAACCAGTTTGACCAAACAGGAAGCCCTATCCACGAAGAGTGGAGACCAAGCGATGAAGATGCGTTTGAAGAGTTCCCTAATGACAACTTTGAAGATGTTGACCACGCATACATAGACCGTCTGTATGACGCTGCACCAACACCAGCAACTGCTATTAGTGCTGGTCTAAAGGTGCTTATGCAGCCTGACTATTTCTATAGCAGCAAGAAAGATAAGATTGCAATACTTCAGGATGCACTTCGTGCATTTAAAGATGGCGATATGCGCTCTGACATTAAGGATGACGAGCAAGAACTTGCTGCTGTTGAGTCCGTAACTAAATCTATTGAAGACGAGATTGCAAAACTTCAGACTGCACCTGCTGCACCTATTGCAGCGCCATCTGTAGACGAAGATAAGATAAAAGAATTAGAAGCAGAACGTGAGAAGTTTGTTAAGCAAGAGCGAGGCGCTCCAAGTGCTGATATGCAAACTAAAGCACGCATAGCAATTCAACAGATTGACGCAGAAATTGCTAGGCTCAAGGGAACGCTTCCTTCTGACCCTAAAGCAATGGGTAAAGATGCATTTGCTAAGGGGAAGAAACGCGTAGCGTCAGTTGACCCAGACCTCACAAATCTGATGGAAGGTAAGTCTTCTGAAGAGAAGACCCAACTTATGAAAGATTGGTATGAGGGCTACGATGCAGCAAACATATCAGCGCCAATGGACGACTTTGAAGTTCCAACCGAGCAAGAAATTCCAGATGGTATTGAAGCAGACCCTAAGTCTCCAAACCTAGAGCCAGACAATATCAATGGTCCTTACCGTATCGTGTCTAAGGTTTCTGATTTACAGCCTGGCGACATTACTGCTGATGACCATTTTGTTATTGAATCTGTTGGTGGACCTTTCGAGGGCGACCCAAGTAAGTTAGAGATTGCTGGTTACTATCCAGGGCACGTTACGCAGAATACAAAGAAGTGGAATGCTTCTACAGAAATGACTGTTATTCGTGGCGCACAAGCACCTGAGAAGGGTGACCTACCAGAACTTAGCAAGCCATTTGCACGAGATTTTGGACCTGTCTACAAGAATAAAGAAGGCAAATGGTCTATGTCTAAGGCAGAAGACCAAGCAAAACTTGATGCAGCGTGGGAAGAATACAACGCAAGAAAAGCAGAAGCGATTGCTCGTTTTGAAGACCCAACAAACAAGGACAACACAAAGGCTCCACATCAAGTTCGTGTTAAGGCTGCTGACCTACAACCAGGTGATGTTTCTGCTAAGCCAGAAAAGGGTCACTTTGTTATTGAGCGCACATTTACTGACGAGACAACAAAGCCAGGATTTGTTAGCGTTGAAGGCTACTATCCAGGACACGTTTCACAGCGCAAGGAATGGAAAGTCGGAACTGACATTGATGTAATTCGCAATGTTGAAGCACCTGCAAAGGGTGAACTTCCAGAAATTCATCAACCATCTAAGACAAACGCTAAGGGCAACTGGGTTCCAGACAGAGACCCTGCTAAGCGTGCAGAGTATGAAAAAGAAATTGCTGATGTTGCATCTAAGTGGGAAGTTCCACAAGACCTCCCAACTATTGAACCTTCTGCATCTGATTCAGACGCAGCCGATGCTGCTGCAACTAAGCCAGTAGTTGTAAAGGCTCCAGAGCGTCCTCGCACACCAACAATGCCAGCGTTCCAAGGTGAGTTTGCTGCTATTGCTCGTGAAGCAGGTGGTGACTGGGATAAGTTCCGTGAACTTATTAAAGACCGTGAAATTATTTTCTTTGATTACGAAACAACTGGTATAGACCCTGCTGATGGCAACGAGCCATGGCAACTAGGTGCTGTAAAGGTTGTTAACGGAGAAGTTGTTGACCGTTTCAATGTATTTATGAATCCTGGTCGCTCTATTGCAGGAACATACGCTTCAAGAGATAAAGCGAAAAAGCCAAATGCTGTTGATGGAGAAGGAAACAAACTTACAGACGAGTTCTTAGCGTCACAGCCAGACCAGAAGACAGCACACGAGCAGTTTGCTGCTTGGGCTGGAGAAAACCCTCTTCTTGCTGCACACAACATGATATTTGATGATGAAGTTGCTCGTCGTATGGCGGACAAGCATGGCACTCCATACTCACCTGCTGGTCTTATGGATACACTTCCAATTGCACGAGATGTTCTTAAGGATGATTCATCTTCACCTACATATGCATATAACGGTGAAAAAGACAACAGACTTCCAAGTCTTGCTGCACACTATGGAATTAGTTTAGAAAGAGCCCACTCTGCTGACTACGATTCTCAAGCAACTGCTGAACTCTTCTCCAAACTTGCTGACCAAGCAGGTAAGGAAAAGACTGGAGCAGACCTATTTGATGTAGATGCTCGTCAGGCAGATTGGGAAAAGGCTCAGACAGAGTTCCAGACTGCTATGTCTGATTACGAACAAAAGGCTGCTGACTTTGCTACTGCAAAGGCAATTCAAGATGCTCTTGCTGGAAAGAAAGTTGATTTAGATAAAGTTGTTGCTGATGCAAAGGGTGCTGCAAAGCCAAACCCAGATGGACAGCAAGAATCTGAAAAGAGCGAAGCATCTACAGAACCAGCAATTATTGACTTTGAAAGTGCTGGAACATACCCACAAGGCAAGATGAAGTTAATGCCTCGTGAATGGGCAGCAGACGATGCAAACACAACACTACTTCCTCGTGAAGATATTCGTATGAAAGACCTTTTGCCAGGTGACTTTATGACATCTGCTAGCGGCGACCATATGTATCAAATCGTTGCTGTTCGCGCTGGTGAAGACTTTGGTTTCCAAGCAGGAAAAGTTCGTGCATATCGCGCTGACCTTGAAAATGGCGAAACTCATATGATTGAGTATTGGCAAAATACAAGATTAGATGGCGTTCGTCGTCCTAAGAATCCAGACGACCTACTTCTTCCAGAAGATACAACAGATTCTCCAATTAATGACAGTGCCACTGAAGGCGAGTCATCTAATCAATACGTTCCAGTTTCTACAGGAAGTGCAACTGTTAAGGTTGAGCCATCAGAAGATGGTAGATACAAGATGGTTGCTACATTCTTTGATGACAATGGAGACGTTGCTTATCAGGTAGAAGATTCTTACCGCACTCGTGAAGGCGCTGAGGCTGAAGGCAAGGCTCTTATTCAAGACCATGTTCGTTCTACAGAGGCACAGAAAGCCAAGGAGCAAGGCGAAGAAGCCACTAAGCAAGAGGACACTCCTGTATCTCGTGGAACAGTTCCAGCCAACGCTGACAGTGCTCCTCAGCGTGTTGAAATCTCAGACTTGCCTGGTGGATTTACTGGAGACATTCAAATTACTCCATCATCTCCAGATAAAGATAAGCCTGAATACACATCAGACTCTGCTCTTATAGATTCAGATGGAGATGTCATTGATGTTCAAAAGACAGTCCATACCTCTCGCTCAGAAGCAGAGTCAAGTGGACGCGAGTTTATTAGTCGTTCAGCAGATGCATATTCTTCAGCAGAAGTTCCTGAAGATTTAGGAAAGAAGTCTTCTAAACCACGCAAGGTTAGCCCAGAGCGTCAAGCAGAGTTGGATGCAATTCGTATTAGTAACGATGCTGTTCTTGATTCCACAGGTTTGCTTCCTAATACAGATGCAAAAGACCTACGAGTTGGTGACTTTATTAAGCACAATGTTAATAAAGTTTATGAAGAAATTGTTGAGATTTATCAGCATCCAACTGAAAAAGGTAAGTTGCTATTCCGCGTTCGTGACCCACGAGACGGAAACATTTACGAGCGTAAATTTGACAAGGGCTCTGACATTACAAACCCACGTCGCCCTGGCATTGAAGACCAGACAACAGAGGAAGCAAACAAGAGAGCAACCGCGCCAGAAGATGCTGAAAAGAGCAAGAGAAAAGGCCGTGGTTATGGAAAGAGAAGTTCTCGTTACAGTGACCGCGTAATTGTTGATGCTGCGGTAAAACTTAATCCACAGGCTCGTGCCAATGCTGGTCGTTACGAAGACCGTATGGGTAATCAACTAAAGCCAGCAGATGAAGTTGGATTTGCAGAGGCTACACGAGTAGTTCACGTTTCTCAGAACTTCCGTGACAAGGTTGGAAACCAGGTTGGAACAGTTATTAACTTCTCTGGCGACCAGAAGCACGGTGGAGATGTTCGTGATGGTGTTGTATATCTAGACTTTATCTTTGTTCAATTCCCACCTTCAGAAGAACATCCAAATGGAGTTATTCGTAAGTGGCAAGCAAACAACGTATTCCCTGTTGGCCCTAATGGAGAGATTCCAAAGGCATTTGAAGGACCTAGAAATCAAAGACCTCCTAAATTAGAGTACGAAACTCCTGAATCAGGCGAGGAAGTTATTCTTAACCAAGCCTTCCGCCCTGAAACAAAAGATGATGCTACCCCTGCTCCTACTTCTACATCGAAACCAGAAGCAGAGCCAACTACTGAAAAGCCTAAGTTTGTCAAAATGACTCCTGAAGAAAAACTTCAGTATAAAAAAGATAGAGTAGAAGGAATTCAAGCCTCTGTTGTTGACAGAATTTTTGATGACCTAGACAACACTACCGACCTTCAGTGGGCAGCAAAGTGGACTGGCATCCTTGGAGACCTTCCATACAATATTTTGACTGGAAATGCGTATAATGGAATTAACCCATTTATTTTGTATTTTTCAAAAGAAGATAAAGGATACTCTTCAAATCGTTGGATAGGCAAGAAACAAGCCGAGAAATTCAATGGCGTTCTTAAGCCAGATGAAAAACCAACTTACATCATTACAGTAACTCCATCAAAAATTGTGTATAAAAAAGATGCTGATGGCAAAGATACTGATGAAATTGCATACAGAACAAGACAAAACTACGGCTACGCTGAGGTTTATAACGTAGACCAGTTTGAGACTATTGACCTACCACCTGTCCCAGAAATCCCAAAGATTGAAGCGTCAGAGGCTGAAGAAGAAATTCTTAAGCGCTACAAAGACCATCCACCAATTGAGTTTGTAAAGATGGCTCCAGGACAAAGCCCTCACTACACGTTTGATAAGGATATAATTAAACTTCCTGAAAGAGGTCAATATGGTGATGACCAATTAGGATTTATTAAAACCCTTCTTCACGAACTTTCACACAGTTCAGGTCATAAAGACCGCTTAGACCGTTCAGAGTTATTTGATAGGATTAAGATTGAAGCAGGTCTTCGTATTGATAACGGTCCAAACAGAGCAACAGAAGAACTTATGGCAGAAATTGCTGCTGCAATTATTGGTGCCAGACTTGGTTTAGAACTAGACACGAAACACACGTCAGCATATATTAAGTCATGGATTCGTGCACTTAATAATAATAGGTCTGCAATTATTGATGCTGCTAGCGCTGCTGCTAAAATTGCTGATTACATTCTTGAAGGTAAAAAACCAGGCTCTGGCGTAGGTAGATACGGCAAAACTGGCGATGAAATCGCTCAAGAAGAAAACGAATAGGAGAGATAAAATGACAGTAGAGTTCGAAAACCCGTACACAAAAGAGGAGTTAACTCCTGAACTAATAGCAAAACTTGATGAGCCAATTGTTTTGGACATCGGGTTTAACGAGTCAGATGCAGAGTTGCTCGATTCTATGGCAGATGAGCCAGAAGAAGAGATAACTGAAGAAGACCTTGAGGAGGTTAAGTAATGACTTTTACACCAGAAAAGCCAGAATACATTGACTCCCTATGGGCTCAGTTGGACCCTGAACTAGATGAAGTTGTCACTATTTTCTATAGGTCTGACGAAGGTCTTTTTTATCGTGAAGACGGTAACTGGAATGAGATGACAGGACCGACTCCAGAAGAAGATGAAAACGACGAAATTTATTTTATAGATTCAAAGTTTATTTCTGTTTATGACGAATCGGAAAAGGCTGGAGATGCCATTGGCATTGATGCTTTAAAAGAATACATAAAAGAATATAAGGTAGGTTAAAAATGAAGTTCGTAGGTCGCAAAGGCGATGAAGTCTTATTTGTAATTGATAATCAGGCTGTTTTTGTCAATGAAAAGCAGAATGTTGTATCAAACATAGACAGTGCTTCTACAGTGCTGGCTTCATTCGTCCCAGAAGGGCATCAAGATAAGCCTGACTCTGTGCCTTACGAACTTGCTTTGGCTGCAACAACAGATTTAGATATTAAAGTCTTCTCAAACAATGACCGTATGTACACGATTCCAGACGCTGTTAAGGCTGAAGCAAAGCGTGCAATCGAGTGGCGTAACGAGCATAACCGTGGTGGAACACAAGTTGGTATGAATACTGCCCGCACTCTTGCTAAGGGTGGACAAATTGGTATTAGAAAGATTCGCCACATCGCAAAGTATTTCCCACGCCACGAAGTGGATAAGAAAGGCACTGGCTACAAACCAGGACAAAAGAACTACCCTTCAAATGGTCGTATTGCTTGGGCACTTTGGGGCGGAGATGCCGCAGAGCGTTGGGCATCAGCAATTGTTGAACGTGAAAATAAAAAGGCTCAAGCAAATTCAATTACTGCTTCATACCGACACATTATGTCTGAGCAGAATGACCCTACAGCAATAGAGTTAAGTGCATTTGAACTCGCTCGAATTCTTCCGCAAGGGCTTGCTCCAGAATTTTTTATTCGTATCCGTTTAGATGGAGCAGGTATTGACCGCCTCTATAAAACAGAGCCAACAGGAGAAGTCTCTGTTTGGGATGATGGAATGTGGGAAGACCTTGGAAACATCAACCACGACTTCCTTACCTACGACAAGTCATTAGATGATGCTTCAGATACTGTAGAAAAAATTCACCTTCCTGTAGATATTGACTCTGCTATTGCAATCTCTGGAATGTTTGATGTTGACCCATATAAGTATGTGGGAGTTACTCAAGTAAATCCTGAAGAATCAGGGCTTGTCTCCGAAGCAGTGGATTATGTTGACTGGAATGAAATTGATTTAATATCTATGGGCGAGAGTCCAGAGTATGCCGATATTGAAATGCTTTCTGATGAAGAGGCTATGTTTGCTGTTGGCGCACCAGTTGCAGCACCTGCACAAGCAGACGCACCTACTGGAGAAGTTAAAAAGGGTGATGGACAATACACACCAGCAGAGCGCTCAAAAAACGCTAGCGGACAGGTTCGAAACAAACTAGGTATGTTTGCTAAGGCTGGTTCACAAGTTGTTATTGGTGGCAAATCTAAATACACAGGCAAGATTGTTGGAATGAATGCTGATACTCAGACTGTTCGTGTTGAGTTGGAAAATGGCATCACTGTAGATGTTCCAGGAAACCTTACTCAAGAAGCAGAAGGATTTGTAGAAGCACCAGAAGCATCTGCTCCAACTCCAGAGCAAGCAAAAGCGCTAACTCGTAATATTCTTGGAGAGCCAAAGCCTCCTGCCGATAAAGCAAGTGCTCGTCTTTCAGAGCGTATGTCAACTATGACACCTCAGCAGACAGCAACTGTTGTTAGCGATTACCCTAACTTTGTTGGTGGAGAGCGTTCTGCAAATCTTAAAGCAACTGCTCAAGCACCAGCAGCCCCTGCTGCACCTGCCACACCTCTTACTGCAAAGACCGCGTATCAAACTCCTAATGCATACAACAATCCATTACTAAGAGCGTTTCTTGAGAAGAAGGTTGTTTCTCCTACAGGTGAAGTAAGTTACCCGAACGCGATTTGGTATCGTCCTGACCTTGCTGGTATCAATCCTAACGAAGTAGAGTCATACAAAGACAATATTTCTAGCGTTGATAAATTTATTAAAAACCAAGAAGCAGCACCTCTTATGACTAGCCCTGCAATGCAGCAGCCAGCAAAGGGATTCTCCAAACCAACTGCTCAGCCAGCCGCTCCAGCAAAAACTGTATCTACAAATAAAACACTTCCTAATGGCGTAGTCCAAAGTGGTACACCACAGGCTCCAATCTATACAGCAATGATTAATGGTTTCCCTGTAGAAACAAATAAAGATGGGGAACCTATTAAGGGTGTCTACCTAGAAGTTCCTGAAGAAGGCGTTAAATATGCTGGTGCTCTAGTTAAACGAGGAGAGTCTTATGGCGCTCTTAGGGAAACTGGTGAATTAGGAACTCCTAAAGAAAAATACGACAAAAATTATGACGGAATTAGAGAGTATAAGGCTGCTGATGGAACTATTTATTACGGACGCAGAGGCGTTGTAGTTCCTCCTGGCAAGATGATGACATCTGCTGGAAGTATTGTTGACAAGCCTAAGACTGCATCAGCAATGATTGCTTCTGCTGAGAATGTTGAACTCACTCCAGATACATCAGATGTGCCACCAGTCTATATGGCGGTTGTTGCACCAGATGACGCTCAGGCTGTGATGGACCTTATTTCGCTTGTACCAAAAAGTTCTCAGTCAGAAACTCCTACAACATTTAAGCGTAAAGAAGGTAAGTGGATTAAGGATGAAGCAATTCTTAATGACTTAAATAGTCCTACACCACCTCCTGTAGTAGTTCTTGACAATACAACTTTGGGAGATGTTTTAGAACAAATTGATGGTCCAGATGCTGCAACTGCTTCAGCAATCGTTGAGACAATGATGGCTGCTGGCGGTCTTGATAAGAACCGTGGTAATGCAGAAGAACTTCGTCAATACTGGCTTCGCGGAAAAGGTGCAGCAAAGATTCGTTGGAATACTCCAGGAGACTGGACACGCTGCGTCCGTCAACTTTCTAAATATATGGGTCCTCGTGCCAAAGGCTACTGCGCTCTTCGTCACAAGGAAGCCACTGGTATGTGGGCTGGTGATAAAGAAAATCGTCAGATGGGCAAAGTCACTGCAAGTGGAAAACTTTTATATAGTAATGATTTTATTATTCCAAGCAGTTCTGTTATTGCATCTGCCGAATGGCGTGCACAGCAGGTAGAGTCTGCTCCTACTGGAGAAAAAGGCGCACCATTCTTTATCCCTCTAGTAATTCCAGAAGGTATTGAATCTGGAGATGGACGTAAGTTTGATAAGGGAGTAATCACAATGCGTGAACTTCCTCTTCCTTTAATGTGGCAAATTGCTACTGGCGAGGGACATTCTGGGTCAGTTGTTGTGGGCAAGATTACCGAAATGGAAAGAACAGAAAACGGTATCGGAAATGCTCGTGGCTGGTTTGATACTGGAGAGCACGGAAAAGAAGCGGAAAGACTGGTTCGCGGCGGGTTTATCCGTGGCGTCTCCGCTGATATGGATAATTTTGAAGCAGATGAAGAAACAAATGCTTCAGAAACTGACTCTGACAAGAAGGTCGGAGCAGGTAAAATGAAGATAACAAAGGCAAGAGTTATGGCTGTAACTATTGTCCCAAAGCCAGCGTTTCAGGAATGCACCATTAAGATTGCTGAAGCAAAGGCACCAGAGCAGGAGGAAAAAGCAATGCTATCTGACGGTGTATATGTCGAAGGTGTAAACCCTCTCGACGCATCAGCACTTGTCGCTTGTGGACTCGTTGCTGGAATGATTCCAGTAACTCCACCAAAAGAGTGGTTCGACAACCCTAAGTTGACAAAGCCAACTGCTCTGACAGTAACTGATGATGGAAAAGTTTATGGTCACATTGCCGCATGGCACGTTGACCACATTGGAATGGCTTTTGGAACAAAGCCACCTCGTAG
>Ga0102831_1000383_pt1 | contig 20026 bp, 20 predicted proteins | sample ColrivemetaGS747_FD_84508 | JGI IMG/M metagenome (GOLD analysis project Ga0102831, IMG submission 84508) | Estuarine microbial communities from the Columbia River estuary - Freshwater metaG S.747 | ecosystem: Environmental > Aquatic > Marine > Intertidal zone > Estuary | place: USA: Columbia...
AAAACTAAAATAACCAATGAAACCAATCAATCAAGGCAAAATTGCCAATCCGACACAAAAGCAGGCATTGCTGAACTATCTTAAGAAGTTCAAACGTATTACAACAGTAGATGCGATGCGAAAATTATTTATATCGAATTCAGCCACTCCAAGACGAATAAAAGACCTTATTGAAGATGGATGGGATATTGGGTATGAAACAAAGCCATACATCACGCATTATGGCAAAAAGACGCGCATCACTGAATATCGCTTAAACAAAAAAAGGTAGGAACCACCCTACCTTTAAGAAACCATACACAAGTTATTAATTTGTATATCGGTGCAAAAATATAAAAGCCACATCAAATTACAAACGTTCTTATCCTATTTTTTTCATAGTGTTTTTCGAGAAAGATGTGGCTTTTTAAAAAAATAGTATTATATTTGCTGACGATTAGACGTAAGAACCTAATCTAATTAAACTAATTTAAACGCCTGTTTGGCGTGTCGGAAGATGAAAGAGTTAAACCTCCGTAATCTTGTTCTTACCCGACACACCAAATGGGTTTTTTCTTTTTATGGAAAGTTCATTCTACTTCCCACATGATTATAACGCCAGGAATGATGGCAAAATTAAACGATTGATTCGTACGCATGGGTATGTCGGATATGGTATTTTTTGGGCATTAATTGAGGACCTATATCAAAATTCAAACAGCATAGAATTGGACTATGATTTATTGGCTTATGACCTTAGAGTTGAAACTTCCTTGATTCAGTCAGTGATCAATGATTTTGATTTATTTGTAGTGGGAAATGGATTTTTTAGTTCAGACAGCATCCATCGAAGAATGTCAGTAAGAATAGATAAATCATTGAAAGCCAAAGAAAATGCCGAGCGCAGATGGAATAAAAATGCGACTGCAATGCAAACGCAATGCGATGGCAATGCGATGGCAATGCAAACGCAATGCGACAGCAATGCTATAAAGGAAAGGAAAGGAAAGGAAATAAAGGAAAGGAAAGAAAGTACATATTCTGCCGAATATGAGCGTTTTTGGATTGCTTATGCAAGGAAGGGAAACAAGAAAGATGGGTTTAAACATTTTCAGGCACTGACTGATACCGAAAAACAACAGGCACTCGATTGCGTTCAACCTTATTTCAATTCACAGCCTGATGCTAAGTTCCGAAAGGATATTGAACGCTACCTTGCCAAGAAGCATTGGGAATCATTCTTATCCACATCCGCAGGTGGAGAAGTAAAAGTGGAAGTTATTAAGGTTTTGCCTAATTTCGTCAACGGATATAATTTCAGCCTATGGGGAAAGATTCCAAAAGGAATTTCAACAGCCGAAAGGTGGCAATGGTATCGGGAGAATCGCGCAGAATGTTCGGAGGTATATCAGCACTGCCAAAAATTACGCGATAGGGACCAAGAAGAATACCTTAAACTTGGCGAATCGCACCCATTAATGAAATTTATCAAGGACTACATTCAATTCGTAACCAATGAGAACAACCAATAACTACAACCATTTAAAGCAGATTACCAACTGCAAATTTATTCCACTGAATGACAAAAAACAGCCATTAGCAAAAGGATGGCAAACAAGCACGGAGCAATTTGAATTAGATACGCATTCCGTTGGCTTAGTTTGTGGTAAATTATCAGATGGGGTGGAAGTCATTGACTTTGACCTAAAATATGACATCACAGGCGATTTAATCAAACGATTTAATTCAATCCTGAACAAAGAGGATGCAACCATTTACCCATTGCTAACCATTCAAAAGACAAAGAATGGAGGATTTCACTACATTTATCGTTGCAAATATTTTGAAGGAAATCTAAAGTTAGCACAGCGTCACGCAACCATTGAAGAAATTGAAAATGGCGATAAAATAAAGGTATTAATTGAAACACGCGGTGAAGGTGGGCAAATAGCAGTTCATCCATCGCCAGGCTATGAAATGGTGCAAGGGGGTTTGGATAATATTCAACTTATCCGAGTGGACCAACGAATGCTACTGCACAATATTGCACGAAGGTTTAACGAAGTATTCAAGGAAGTTACTGAATACAAAAAGACGGAGCAAATCAAGATTAAAGGATTGGCATCTTGGGAAGATTACGATAATCGTGGGGATGTCATAGGATTATTGCAGTCACACGGATGGAGCATTGTAGAAACAAGAGGAACTAAAACATTCTTTTTGCGTCCAGGTTCAACGGATGCTAAAACATCAGGGAACTATGATTCATCTTTGAATTTATTTAGCGTATTCACCACATCTTCCATCTTTGATCCTGAACGAGGCTACAAACCATCCGCAGTGTACGCGATGTTGGAATGCAATGGGGATTTTCAAACATCTGCACGTAAATTAATGGCAGAAGGATATGGTGAAAAGGACACAAATAAAACCATTAGCGTTCAACCTGAACCATTAACCATCACAACCAAAGTAAACATACAGCCTGACAATCGCGATTATTTAGTCAAGCGTGAGGATTACTACAAGAACATTATGAAATGGCGAGATGGGAAGTATGAAATGGGATTAGACACAGGCTATCCTGAAATTGACAAGCACTTCCGATTTAAGCAAGGCAATTTGGTCATTATTAATGGATTCGACAACGTAGGAAAGTCGGTAATGATTTGGTATATGGCTTTGCTTTCCTCCATTCGCCATAATTGGAAGTGGCTAATCTATACTGCAGAGAATGATGAATTTTCCTTTTTTCGTAAGATGATTGAATTATATTGGTGCATGGAAATTCAAGGGATGCCTGATAATATGATTAATGAAGCATTGGAATTTCTCGAAAAGCATTTCATAGTTATCAAGTCAGATAAGGAAATGTACAATTATAAAGACATTCTTGCCATCGCTGAAAATGAATTACAGCATAGCAAATATCATTCTTTACTGATTGATCCATACAATGCGTTAGACATCACATTGAATCCAAAAGCAGGGTTGAATACGCACGAATATCATTACCGAGCCATCAGTGAAATAAAACTATTCACTAAGATGCACAAGTTATCCATTTACATTAATATGCACGTGGTATCTTCAGCAGGTCGCGGATTTGGAAAGGGAGATATTCCTGCTCCAGGCAAATCAGATACGGAAGGAGGTAACAAATTTGCCAACAAAGCGGATGAATTTATTACGATTCATCGTTTAGTGGGGAACATCGAAGCATACAACATAACCGAATTGCATATTAGAAAGGTAAAAGAAACGGAAACAGGGGGGCAGGTTACACCATTTGAGAATCCTGTTAAATTACGTTCACGCAAAGGGGTAGTTGGATTTGAAGATATGGATGGTTATTCTTTTATTGCCTATTTGAGAGGCAGTCAAAATATGCCTGAAAGCCTAAAATCTTCCGTTATTACTTTGCAGGAAGCAATGAATCGACCTACACCAACGTATCAGCGCGAGCAGTTAGATTTTGAGGATGAGGATGGTGATGGAGTGCCTGATGTTGATAATCCATTTAGATTTTAACCAATAACCAAAACAAAATGCAAACAAATAAAATTTACCAAGAACCGTGTCTTGAAACATTGAAAAAAATGGAAGATAATTCCATTGATTGTGTTATTTCATCACCACCTTATTGGCAACTGCGTGATTATGGATATGAAGGTCAATGGGGATTAGAGCCAACCTTCCAAGAATATCTTGAACATCTTTGGGAAATGATGGATGAAATATATCGTGTATTAAAGCCATCAGGAACAGTATGGATTAACTTAGGTGATAGTTTTTCAACACAAAGTGGAACTAATTTAGCAATTGCAAAAGGGAATAAATTTAATTCTGAATCTACTTACTTAACGAATAGAGGTGAATCAGGTAAATTAATTAAGCCTAAAAATTTGCCAAATAAATGTCTTTTATTAATTCCTCATAGATTTGCAATAGGTTGTATTGAACGTGGGTGGATAGTTAGAAATGATATTATTTGGGCAAAAAGAAACGGAATGCCTGAAAGTGTAACGGATAGATTTAGCAAAAAGCACGAATATTTCTTTTTTTTGGTAAAATCTGAGAAGTATTTTTTTGATTTGGATATAATTAGGGATAATTTTAAAAGCAAAGTTGAATTTGAAGGAGAAAATACGCCACAATTCACAGCACAAGCAGGAAGAATTGGCAAAATAACAAGGTATCAAAGCAAAGAAAAATATTCTAATCCATTAGGCAAAAATCCAGGCGATGTTGCTGATTTTTGGGATATAAATACAAAACCAAGCGGAGAAAAGCATTATGCTCAATATAATGATGAATTAATCCGTAAACCAATTTTAGCAGGATGTCCTGAAGGTGGTATTATTTATGATCCTTTTATGGGTAGTGGAAGCACAGCCATTGCATCCATCAGAGCCAATAGACAATTCATCGGTAGTGAAATGAGTGAAGAATATATCAAAATTGCCAACAAGCGCATACAACCATTATTAAATCAAACCAAACTTTTTTAACCAACCAATAATATGAACTACGAACCAAAAACATTTGATTTTGAAACAATGCACAATTACTTCATTAATTATGAAGAAAAGCGATTGTATGTGCTGAAAGACACAATGTATATCAAGGTAAATATGATGTACGATAGTAGCAGAAGCACCTTTTTCCCGATTAGACGCAAGAACGGAGAAGTAGAGTACATTCTATCATCTGAAATATTTAAGAAGCGCAAAAGCGTTAAAAAGGCAGAAAAAACATCATCTGAAGATGTAGTTGTTCAAAGCCAGGAAGAATCAGCCAATATCCGCAAAGAAAAGCGCAATCAATATATGCGCGACTATATGGCAGGATATCTAAAAAAGTATAGGTCAGAGATGATGAAGTCAGAGATGACCACTCATCCATTAGAAAATAAGAAAGGATTGGAGATTCTTCCAATGGATTGGTTTTTGCAACGCATATGGAAGCGCATCTATCGTGATAAGTCACCTTGTAATTGTGATGATTGCGTTAGATTCCTAAATGTAGGTTGGGTGATCGAAGATGAGCAGGATGCAATCCGTTTATATAATGAGCAAATCAAGTACAAAGTTGGATTTTATGAAGTAAAAGAAGGAAAGTGGTAAAAATCGTACATTAATCACAATAAATTGGTATAATGTAGCATAAAACGCACAAAAACCACTACTTTTGAGTATTAAATGACACTAAAATGCAAGTAAGCACTCACTTATCACTCGCAGAATTGACGCATAGCGGTACAGCATTGCGCAAAGGAATTGATAACACCCCTACAAAGGAAGCGTTAGCCAATTTGTTAGTCACTGCTAAAAAGATATTTGAGCCAGCAAGAGAGCATTTTGGTGTTCCAATCATCATCAGTAGTGGTTATCGTTGCCCAAAATTGAATACAGCGATAGGAGGAGAGCCAACAAGCCAACATACAAAAGGCGAAGCATTGGACCTTGTAATGACAAATGGCAAATCAAACAAGGAATTATTCCTGTTTCTATTGAATAATGTCGAATTTGATCAATTAATTGCTGAGGATTACCTAAATGGACAGCCTAAATGGATTCATTGTTCCTACACATCATCCAAGCCTAACCGAAAGGAGGTGTGGGTAGCAAAACGCAACTTATTAGGTAAGATGACCTATGTTAAATACACCCCTAACGTATGGAAAGCAATCTATGGATAATCAAATCATAATTTTATTAGAATTTAGCACCGTGTTACTAATTATTGGACTAATCCTATTGTTTAAATCCCTAAATGACGATTAATGACTTGGAATAAGTATAAAAGCACCGAAGCACCTGCTAAAAAGAAAATCAAGCACCACGAATCCGATATTCAAAAGAATTGTGTGCGTTGGTTCAGATTCGCCTATCCGCAATTGATTATTTTCTCTATCCCTAACGGAGGGAGCAGAAACGTAATTGAAGCAGTTAGGTTAAAGGATGAAGGATTATTGGCAGGAGTGAGTGACCTATTTATGCCAAAACCTAATAGCAAATTTGCAGGATTATTCATTGAGATGAAGGCTCCAGGAGGAAAGCCAACCTTATCACAGGTTCACTTTATGGAAAAAATGCTATCTTTGGGTTATGAATGCAAAATATGTCATTCATTCGATGAATTTAGAGAAGTTGTGGATAACTACCTAACCACTTAAAAACTGAAAAAAAACGGCTAATTATGGCAAAATTTGGAGAAGGTCAACCGATTAATCGTGGAGGCAGACCGAAAGGCGCAGTCAGCAAATTAACAAGGGAGTTCAAAGAGATGGTACAAACTACTATGTCAGAACTTCAGGATGATCCAAGAGCAAATTTGACTACTTGGGCAAAAGAAAACACTACCGAATTCTACAAGATAGCATCGAAACTAATACCTACCGAGATGAAAAACGATGTTTCAGTAACCGATAACAAAATTGTAGTAATTCGTGAAGACAGTCAAATTAAAAAGTAGGCACGTTAATCAGGAACACATCATTCAAACTGCCAAGCGGTTCAATGTACTAAAATGTGGTCGAAGATTTGGGAAGACATCATTAGCAGAAGAACTAATCATTGAGCCTGCTTTAGATGGCTTTCCTGTTGCATACTATTCACCAACTTATAAGGACTTATCCGACTTTTGGCGCGTAATAACCGAAACGTGCTATGAAGTTATTGCGTCTAAGAATGAGCAGTTGAAACAAATACGATTAATTACAGGTGGGGTGATTGATATGTGGTCATTGGATGAGCCTGATAGTGGACGAGGCAGAAAGTACAAACGCGTGGTGATTGATGAGTGCGAAAAGGCGCGTAAGTTAGAGCAGGCGTGGAATGGTACCATCCGTGCGACACTAACCGACTATGTTGGGGATGCGTGGTTTCTATCCACCCCTAAATTTGGCGATACCTATTTCAAGGAATTGTGTCGATTGAAGGATAATGAAGAATATAGCCACGAATGGCAATCGTGGACGTTTACAACTTATGACAATCCGCATATCCTATCAAGCGAGGTAGATTCAGCCAGGCGAACAATGAGTGACCTTTATTTCCGTTGCGAATATTTGGCAGAGGATGTGGACTTGAAAGGAATGCTATGGGCATTTGCATTTGATAGCAAAAAGCACATTACTGATCAACCAATCAACCTTAATAAAAATGAGCCTGTTTACCTATCATTTGACTTTAACAAGAATCCCATTTCGTGTAGTGTTGTCCAGCATTACGATAGGACCATATGGGTATTGGAAACCATCAAGCTCGAAAATTCCGACATTTACGCATTATGTGATTACATCCTATCATACTACCCAAATTGTCTATACATTGTCACAGGGGATGCTACAGGAAGAAACACATCAGCATTAGTAAAGGACAATTTGAACTATTATACTGTTATTCGTACCCGATTGCGTTTAGGTAGTGGACAAATGCGCCAACCGATTATAAATCCACCAATTCAAGAGAATCAGGTATTAGTGAATAGTTTGTTAGCCAATTATGGGGTGCAAATCCAGGATAAAAAAGCAAAAGCATTGATTTATGACCTGAAGAACGTGAAAATCAGTGAGGATGGCAAGATTGAAAAGAGCAATCGTGCGGATTTAAGCCAACAAGCGGATGCGTTAGATACGTTCAGATATTGGTGCAATAGTTTTATGGGATGGTTCCTGAAGGCTAAATAAAAAAAAGGAGGCACATTTCTGCACCCCCTTTCCCAATAACCAACCACTACGGCTACCACCCCGCAATGCGTAACAAAAATACAATTATTTTCCACTAATTGATGTGAATAAGTATATTTGTGTTAAAATATTAAAATTATGCCCTGTTTAGAATGCGTCACGTACACATTGCCATCCTGCCCTGAATTCATCTCAATGAAGTGGAGCGGATTGGATGAATCATTAGATTACCTAATCGAATTCACCGATAAGTTCGATAATGTTTATACCACATTGATTGAGCAACCATATCCGACAGTAGGATTGATTCATATCCCTGTTTTAGGTAACGCAGATATTCCTGAAGGATTATTCACACAGCATAGCGGGATGTTCAAGATGCGTGTCTTAAATACGCAATATTTAACTCCACTTAACTTTTATGTGGGGGTTGTATTAACACAATGCGTTCTATTATCGTTCCAACATTATGAAGGAGTGGTTCCACCTGCAACTATCATAGGCGATTAATATGTTACAAGCAATAATCATCATCTCGCTATTTTGCACAGGGGTAAATATGGTATTCCGCGATGGCTTCCTTTTAGGATGTATCGGCAACATATTCCGTTCAATGCTACCACATTACGTGAGCAGTCCGTTATTCGATTGTTTGGTATGTATGGGTGGTTTTTGGGGTGCAACAGGGTTAATCTTCATCACCAATGATTACACAAACGTGCTTTATTTCCCTTGCGTCATTGGATGCAATGCAATTCTCAACGGACTTATTAACAAAACCTATGACCAATTCTAACCTACAAACAGGGGAGCAGATGCACAACTTTGCGCTCACAATGGGTTGGACGCATTTCCATTCGTGTATGTGTCCAGGCTATCCTGAACGCAGATATAAGCATCCTGAACTACCACAATCCGTCTTAAAGATTTACCCAACCAAGAAAGCGTGGGCATATTATGACAAATTTGGGAGAAGGTCTTTGAGTGGCAATAATGAAATATTTGATGTATCTTTGACAAAACTAACGCCATAACCGATGAACTTTATTGAGAAACTTAAACTACGCTTTGCTTCCGTCCCTACTTCCAAGTATAGGATCAAGAAAGCATTTGTATGTGGTGGAGTGGAATACTACCAATTCGATGATGTGTTTAACCTACCTTACCAAAGAGGACTAACAGCCATTACGTTCTTCAGAGAGATGCAGATGAACTGCGATAGGGACTTCTTGATGTCGTTTTGTGAAGCAAAAGCCAACATTGGGCAGAAGATTATCGATTCAATGAGCGTAAAGAATAATAAGTTGGACCTGAATAAGACCATTGCTTTGTTGAATCAGTCAGCACAATTGGATATTAACCTAAAGGAGCGTGTGGCAATGATTACTGACTCGGATTTGATTTACAAGTTGGCGAGTGTGGTATTCTTTGACAAATCAGAAAGTCCAACGCATTACGAACACGGATATAATCAAAAAAAGATTGAATTTTGGAAGAAAAACGCATCCATGTATGATTTTTTTTTGCAAATGCCAGTGCAGGAGTTAGTTCCCTTTTTGAAACAATCCGCAGGAGATACCCAACAGTATTTGCAGAAGATTATGGAGATGACGATACAAGCGGAGGAATTAGCGAAGAACTCGCAGTTAGTTTTTTCGCACTTGTCATCCGAACAGAAGACGAAGTCCGTAGAGCAATAACAACCTTAGCCAAACATTGTCCTGAACTGCACGATTGGACTACCATAGACGATTATTACTTCAAATGGAATGATGTAATAATAACAGCACAAAATCAATCAAAACAATCTTCCAATAATGGAGAAGGTTACGATACAATTTGATGCCGATTTAAGTCCGTTGCAGGATAAATTAGGGCAATTAAAATCTTCAGGATTAGAGCAATTATCAACAGGGGCGAATGAAGCATCTTCCTCTATTGATAAATTAAGTCAGTCGGCAAAGAATATGCCGATGAATGTCATATCGCAAGGATTTGATGAGGCAACTACATCCATCAAGGAAAACAGCCAGGCAATAACGGAGAACGTTAGCAAACAGCAATCAATGAAGGCTGAATTGCGCGATTTGAAGAATAAGTTGCAAGAGATGGAGGATGCAGGAAAAGCAAACACTGCAGAATTCAATCGAATGGCAGAACGAGCAGGTCATTTAAGCGATCAAATTGGTGATACATCCAATCGTATTCGTGTTTTAGGGGATGATTCAAAATATATCAAGGCGGTAAGCCAGGCAGTTGGAGCAATGGCATCTGCTTATTCCGTTGCGCAGGGTGCATCAGCATTATTTGGAAAGGAGAATAAGGAAGTAGAAAAAGCGTTGTTAAAGGTAAACGCGGCAATGGCAATTGCTAATGGAATCCAACAAATCCACGAATCTTTATTAAAAGATAGCACACTCGCGGTTGTATTAAATACATCAGCGACTAAAGCATATTCATTTGTTGTTGGAGAAAGCACAGGAGCGTTAAAGATATTCCGTGTTGCATTAGCAAGTACAGGTATTGGATTGATCGTATTAGCAGTTGGAGCATTAGTTGCTAATTGGAAGGAATTTGTTGGGTGGTTAACTAAATCATTCCCACAACTTGAAATGGTTACAAAATTCTTCACCAATTTTAGACAAATTGCATCAGGTGCAATTGATGCAGTTGTTGCAGGGTTTAAAGGATTAGGTAAGATATTAAGCGATATTTTTACAGGTGATTTTACAGCATTAGCAAATGATGCAAAAGCATTCGGTGGTAATATTGCTGAAGCATATAATAAAGGATATGCAGAAAAAGACAAAGAATTACAAATAAAAGCAGGAATTGAAACGCGTAGATTGGCAATTGAATTAGCCGAAAAACAAGGCAGAGATGTAAATCAATTGAAGTTACAATTGATGCGTGATGAATTAAGCATCTTGGAAAAAGGAAGTGAAGATTATAATAAAAAGTTGGTTGAAATTGAAGGTGTAAGAGCGGATATTAAAAAGAAGGAAAGTGATAAAGACAAGAAACAATTAGAACGCGATAACGAACAAAGAATCAATGATATTGATGCAAGTTATCAAAAAGAAATAGTTATAAGGCAAGAGGCATTAGCCAAAATGAATCAAGATAGCATAGAAGCGCGTGATTTGAGAAAAGAAATAGTAGACGCACAATATGCTTATGATTTGTTACAATTATCTAATCAAAATAAGAATGCACAAGATTACGAAAACAAAGCAAAAGAATTAAGGATTAAAGCAAACAAGGAAAAAAGTGCGATTGATAAACAATATTTAGATGCTTATTCTCAACAATATTCTGCGTGGATTAAATCAGTAACCGATGCAGAACAAAAGAAATTGGATGAAGCCAAAGCACTTAGGCAAGCATTAAAAAATGAAGCCATTGCATCTGCCCAAGAAATTGCAAATGGGGAATTCCAAATTGCACAAAATAAACGTGATGCTGAACTTCAAGCAAATATTGATGCGTTAGAAAAAAGAAAAGAAAACGAATTAGCCAATAAGAATTTATCCGAAGCACAAAAACAAGCAATTCAGGCTAAATATGATAAGTTAGAGGCTGAACAAAAGAAGAAAGCGTGGGAAGTAGAACAAGACGCAAAGAAAAAACAAGCCATCATTAATGGAGCATTAGCCATTACTAAAATATGGGCAGAAACAGGTGCAAATCCTGTATTAGCAGGTATTTTAACTGCCGCGTCCATTATTGCTACTGCTACCCAAGTGCGTGTGATAGATTCTCAGCCGGTACCAAAGTTCGCCAAAGGTAAGAACTTAGATGGCTATGAAGGAATGGCAATCATTGGAGAAGCAGGTCGCGAATTACGATTAGATAGCGATGGAAGTATGAAGATGTATAATCGTGCAACCTTAGACCACGTGAATGCAGATAGCATCATCCTACCTAACAATTTAACGGAGGCTTTGTTGAAGACCAACATCCCTGCGATGAACTTGCGTAATATGAATGCGGTTACCAAGCAAAATATATCTGCCAAGTTGGATATTGATTACAAGAAATTAGCGCGTACTTTGGGAGAGGAATTAAAGAATAGCCAAAAGGTAAGCGTTAACATTGATGAGAAAGGATTTGAAACGCGCATCCTCAATGGCATCAGTGAGCGCAGAGTGATTGATAACCGATATAAACTATAACAATGAATTGGAAGTTCAAATTAATAGATTTTACCTACGATCCTGCAGGAGTGGAAACGGAAGTAACCGAACCACAAGGATGGGAGAATATCTCGTTAAACATTCGCAGGGATGAAGAAATGCATGGGATATTCTTTGAATTCACAGGCAATGAACTGACATTCTACAAAGAAGGTATGAGCATCTTGCGTGATGCGTATAATGGTTATGGAGTGGAGGCGAATGTGAATATAGTGGTCCAGGCTTCCTGCGATGATGACAACTACGATACGTTCTATACAGGCAAGTTAATTTTCGATACCTATAAGGAAACAATCAGCGATTTGTGCAGTGTGTCTATACGCACGGAGCAACAAGATGTGGTTACAACTTTCCGCAATCGTATTGATACTGCTGTGGATTTAGCCACTACAACTTCGTTAGATGGCACAGCACTCACAACCTATACCAACCTTCCAAAAAACATTTATCTGCCATCAAAAGGACTATATAAGCGCACATTACGCTATATGGAAAATGATTTTTACATAGCACAAGGTTGTGTCTATCGTAAGAATGACATTAGCGCAGGTAGTGGATTAGAAACGAAAGATGTGACAATGTATTGGGATTTAGATTACGAGAACGCGCAAAATGATGAAGTAAAGAATTGGCAGGCAGTGGATATGTGGGATTTTAGTAGTGGCAGTATGTCCACAATGATCATAGAAGATGATGGGCAATATGATATTGACTTTCGTGTTAAAGGTATTGTATTAGGTGGAGCGCAAACGGAAGCAACAATTTTAGGAGGCAGTCCAGGTTCATTAGAAAATGGATTTTTGGATATGTGGGTAGATGTAATATTTGCTGTAAATTATGTCGAAACAATTATAGGAAGTTATTATTTAAGCACTACTACGCAAAATTTATCTATTGCTTATCAAAGTCCAACAACATCATCAGGTTTTTCAATGGAATGTCATCCTACATATGGAGGTGGACCTACACCAACATTGAATACATTTGATGAAAACAACCCTACAATTGCTAATATACCTATTGATGAATCATATACAACCACTGCTACATTGAGCAATGGCGATGTGGTGGCTGTTTATTTAAAGGTAAGGCAACAAGGCGAATACCATCGTCAATTATTTAATAAAGAGGATATTTATTGGTCACAATCGTTCAAAAAGTCATCTGATAGTTACTTCAACATCAATTCCATTCTTTACAAGCCGACAACGAACACGGACACGTTTTTAGTGAACGAATCATTTGCGCGTACAACCGAAGCAATCACGGATAACAAAATGAGCGTTTATTCGGATTATTTTGGAAGAACGGATAGCCAACCTTATCAAGCGTTAACCGATGGCTGTGGTAGTTTAGAAAGCATCACCACAGGCTTACTAATCCGCGAGCAATTGGTATCAGACAATACGCCTAAATTGAATATCTCATTCAAAGATTTGTTTACAGGGTTTAACTGCATCCACAATATCGGGATAGGTTTGGAGGATGATAATTACGGAGGTGGTCGCGAGAAAATTATCCGCATTGAACCTGTTGCGCATTTCTATGATTCAACTACGCCAATAATGACTTGCGGTAATGTGTTCAACATTACAAGGTCGGTATTGCCTACCCGAATGTATAGTGAGATTGAAGGAGGATATGCCAAATATGAGAGTGAGGACATTACAGGTATTGATGAATTCCTTTCCAAACGTGAATATCGCACGGAATGGAGCCAAACGCGCAACAAAGACAGCCGAGTGTGTAACTTCATTGCTTCAGGGTATGCGTTGGAAGTAACACGTAGAAAAGGGCATTTAACAACGAGTGATTGGAGATTAGACAATGACATATTTGTTATCTGCATGAAGCGTTATTCAGGGGATATTGTGGTGGAGCAAGGGCAAATATCAGGTGATGTGAATATTGTTGATCCTAACACAGTATACAATTTTGCGATTAGTCCAATTCGTAATGCAACGCGATGGTTAAAAACGTGGTTTGCAGGGTTGAAGAATCCATTGACAAGCAAGTTAATATTCGCCAATGGAACAGGTAACTATTTTGCAGGTGGGCAATATACCCAAGCGTGTTCAACGGATGGGCAGGTATTGATTGAGAATGATGCGTTGGAAAGTGCAATGTTGACGGATCCTAATATTGCTGTTCCATTATGGAAGCCTGAACAAATCCAATTCGACTATCCGATGTCAATGGCTGACTATAATACCATCAAATTATCACCTTATGGCTACGTGAAATATAGTTCCGATGGAATTACATATCAAAATGGGTATATTCTCAATATTGAGTATAAACCAAATCAGGGAATTGCTAACTTTACACTATTATCCGCAAATTTTTAAACGATGACATTCATATTACAACGTAAATCAAGAGCAATATTTGGATTCGGAGTGCCAGGTGGAGCATCGTGTTCCACTTCATCCGATAAAGAATACACCGTTCAATATGCTTCCGTTGATGGTACGGCAAACACTATTTCTTGTGTAAACACAGGACATACAGGTACAATCACCGTTGGTGGACCTGTGACACAAACTACGCATTGGGGTGGAGCAGGGAATGCCATTTGGCAACAAAAGGATTGGGAAACGGATTCAATCTATCCGTATGGAGCCTATGCAGTACCTAAATGCCACGCGTATGGCTGTTATTTGGATGCAAGTTGCGTTGCAGGTAGTACGGTTAAGAATTATTATGCGATTCCTCGTGTAAATCTAACACAAACAGGTACAAGTCCAACTGATTGTACGTGTACTTTGCAGTTTGATGGTGATTTGTTACTACCTTATGAAACAAGTATCAGCGTATGGGAAGAAGTTAATGGCGTATGGACGAATTTAAACAGCGTGGTATGCCCTGCCAATACGCAATCATCTCCAGGAGGTTATACTGCTTCGGTAAGCATTACGATTCCAATTAGTGAAGCAAATAAAGGAAAGCATTATCGTGCAAGATATTATTGCCCTTCGCTTAATTTAGTTGGATATGCGGATATGTATGCTTTGTTTGGAAGTAATAGTTATGATTTACCAACTATTAACGTAAGCGAGCATTCATTTGTAACATTCGGGCAAGGGCAGATAACACCTACTTGTGCCTATGATAAAACTGCTTGTTTGCCTGTATTAGAAATGGATGATGTGCAATTCCAAATGTATGTGGATGTTTCAATCGGTGGACAATATGGTAATTTCCCTACACCAATTTTGGGGGATGGTATTAATCATGGAACACAATTATACCTTGCTCCATGTGATGATTGTACAATACCTACTGAAATTGCAACTGCACCTGATTTTGGAGGTCATGTTGCTAAATTAGATACGTGGATTCCTGTTCCAGGCACTGAAATTTATGTGAATGATTATATTGATTGGAGTGGATTATGGAATTACATTCAAGGGAATCACGTAATAGGCGATTGTTTCAAAATATGCCTATGCAAACGCGACCCTGCAGAAGGGGGTGGCGGTGAATGGGTTGATACTATTTTAGGGTGTATGGATGGATGCTTTGAATTGATCAATGATGAATGCTATACTACTGTTTTACGCTTCCGTTCAAACAATGACGAATTATGCTTCTATTATTCGCAGGATGCTAACTATATCCAAAGCATTCGCCTACCGATGTACTTTAGAGATGTGCAATATCCATCCACAAGTACAGGCTATCAAAAGTCAGATGGCACGTGGGTTAAACTATCCGAGCGTATTCAGGAAGAATGGACATTGACAACGGATTGGTTAGAAGCAAGAACGCACAAAGCATTGAAGATAGCATTAGCACACGATACAGTGATAGCGTTAGGTAATATGGGGATAAATGACCAAATAACAGCGCAAAACAACTACACTATCAATTGGGAAAGCAAAACAAAGCCATATCCATTAGCCAAAGGAACGGTGAAGGTAAACAAGACAATTAATACGTGTAGTGTCAATACAAATTGCTAAATTTACACTATGAAAGGTATCTTACTAATCGCTTGTGGACATAGAAATTACGGAAGGATGGCAGTCAATTTGGCTTCATCCATCCGTTTAGTTGACAAGGACATTAATATCTGCTTGGCATATACTGATAGCGCAGTTACCCATATCAGCGAGGAAGAAAAGGCACTTTTCAATCATTTCGTTGAGGTCAACAAAAAGATGCATACATTAGGCAAGAACAACAAAGCCTACATCAAAACAAAGGCTCATCTTGATCAATTAACACCATACGAGGAGACATTGTTTTTGGATGTGGACCAGGTGTGGCTTTGGGAAAAGACACCTTCACAAATATTCGAAGAATTAGGACAGCACGAATATGTGATTGAAAATAGTGGTTATGTTCGATTCGATAATATCATCTTCCCACAGGCTGAAAATTGGTCAGATATGCAGGATGTACGTACTGCTTATGAATTTACCGATGAGCGATTCTACAAGATTCACTCGGAGTTCATATTCTTTAAACGTACGGATAATATACGTACACTTTTTGAAAAGATACGTGAAGTATATACTAAGCCGAAAGTTAAACCAAAAGAATTTGCAGGTGCTTATCCTGATGAATATGCGTATGCAGTGGCAATGAGCATCTTACAATTTTACCCAAGCATAGACAACTATGTGCCTACTTTTTGGTACCCACGAGAAAAAAAAGACCTACATTTGCATCAAATAGCCGAACTTTATCTTACTTTATCAATCGGAGGAGCGTATGTTGACGAATCCTCAAAGAAGCAATACAATGCAGTAGTCAAAAGAGCGTTTAACGAATTAGGGTTGCAATCAATCCCATTCCAAATAACGAACTTCACCGACAAACGCACTTATCTAACTGAACGTACCAAAGAATAAAAATGGCACTTCTTCCTTCTTCTGATCCAATCGAATTATTGGCTAATTATTATTCGCATCACCAAAAGCATCCTGCCTATGTGATAGCGAATGAGATCTATCGTTCACTACGCATCCACGCAAATGGAGAATATCCTAAAGAATTGATTGATGAATTGCGTCCAAGCGAAAGCCGAGAGATAAAGGAATATCGTAAAAAAACCTATCAGCCACATACAAAGCCGATAGTAAATAAGATTATTTCATCGCTATATAAGATTCGCAGAAGTCCTGATTGGGCCGTGAAGTATGAAAACGAGGTTGAAAAAACAATCGGAACTATCCCAGTGGGTGAATCAATGTACGATTACTGCGAGGAACATTTCCCATTCTTTACAAGCATCACCAATTGGATGTTTAATGTAGGATTGAAAAACTATTTGATTGATCCTAACGGATTGGTAGCAGTTATGCCATTGAACACAAACGTGGCACCTACTGAATTATTAAAGCCATATCCATTAATCTTCAATTCAAACCACGTAATTGATTTTTGCATTGATGAATATGCTATTGTAGAATCGCAAGATACGATTCCTTATCAAATGAATAGCATCACCAAGCAAGGCAAGGTGTTCTATATCTTTGATAAAACACGCATTTTGCGTTACAAGGAAGCATACAGCGAGGCAGAAAAGAAGGTAGTATTAGTATTGGACTTAGAATACATCCATAACTTGAATAAGTTGCCTGTGTTCCAATTTCAAGGTATTTTCCGTCAGGCTTTAGATACGCATTTCATATTTGAAAGTCGCATATCTTCCATCGTTCCACGCTTAAATGAATTTGCTACCTTATGGAGTGATTTCAAAGCCGAGATTGTTCAGCACGTACATTCAACGCGTTGGATTTTGGCTACACAAGATTGTACACATTGTAATGGTACAGGTAGCATCATCGGGAATGGCGCAACAGGGACTGTGATATGTCCTACGTGTAATGGTAAGCAGAAAGTAATGACTTCACCTTATGAGAATTTGGTGATTGTTACACCTACTAACCAAAACGCAGGTGAAGCCCCATTACCTTCAGGCCCTCCTGCAGGATATATCCAAAAAACGGATGTGGCACAAATGACACAAACGCTTAACGAGATTATCAAAGAACAAGCCTATTATGCCCTATCCGCCATCAATATGGAATTCCTTGCCGAAGCACCATTGAATCAGTCAGGAGTAGCAAAGGAAATTGATAAGGATGAATTAAATAACTTCGTTCACGCAATTGCGGAAGATATTGTTGCTATTTTAGATAAAATCTACGGATTTATTGCCGATTATCGTTACTTCCAAGCAGTGCCTGATCCTATGATGCGTGAAGAATTGTGTCCTGATATTGCAGTTCCTGAAAAGTACGATTTGTTAAGCACTAAATCATCCTTTGAAGAATTGAAGATTGCGCGTGATTCTAAAATCAATGCAACTATTATCACTCAAATGGAATTGGATATCGCACGTAAGTATTTCAGCAGTGATGATGAGGTTGCAGATGAATTGGTTTGTACTATGAACTTAGATCCATTTCCAGGCAAGAGCATAGATGAAATCAATGCAGGATTGCAAAATGGCGGTATTGATAAATTGGACTTTGTTATTTGGTGTAACTTGGTGCAGTTTGTTAAAAGTGCGATTGCCGAGAATGAAGAATTCACTGATTTACCATTAGCAGAGCAAAAGAAAATAATGGCTAAATTTGCACAAGTAACATTAGCACAAAGCAGTTATACTATCGATCCTAAAAAGTATATGCCTGCTATCCCTGAAGAAACTGAAGAACCAATGCAAAATCCATCTCCACTACCATTAGCATAATATGAGCCAAGAGGACTACATTAAACAACTGCATGAATTGATTGATGGGAGCGTTGACAAGTTCAATGCTTCCATTCCAGGCATTCAGGAAAACATAGCCATGCGGATGTCCGTATTGATCAAAGATTTGGATATTGACAATCAAGGAAACATTGTCAATAACGTAAAGAATCTGCGATTGATGGGACAAATCAAGCAGGAGATATCCAATATAGTCCTTAATAAGCAATTAGAGGCGAATGTAGCCGAGTTCTTGAATAAGTTTACTGATGTAGCATCTTTGCAGAATCAGTACTTTAAATCGATGAATAAGTCGTTTAAACCTGAAGCCATCCTAACCGAGATACGCAACCAATCTATCGAAGCAACAGCGAATAGTTTAACGGAGGCAGGAATCAATGCAAATGTGATTGAACCAGTGACTGAAATGCTACGCACGAATATCACAGCAGGGGGAAGTTGGCGCGATTTGAATAAGATGGTGCAGGATTATATCTTGAATAATGAAAAGGGATTAGGCGCATTGCAACGCTACACCACGCAAATCACAAATGATAGTTTAAATCAATTCAGCGCACAATATACCTATACTATTGCGGATAGTTTAAACTACAAATGGTTTATTTATACAGGCAGTTTATTGCGCACCTCACGAGCATTTTGTGAGGCATTAGTTGCCAAAAGATATGTTCATAAAAGTGAACTTCCTGCTATTGTTCGAGGCGATTTTGAGCCATTTAAAAAGACGGATAATATGAATCCAAAAACAGGATTACCGAAAGGGATGGTCGATGGAACAACAGCCACTAATTTCTTTGTGTATCGTGGGGGATATAATTGTGGGCATCAATTGACACCCACTGATGCAAGATTTGTTCCGTTAGATATTCGTTCAAGATTTCCAGGCTAACGAAGAAAAGTTCTTCGCATACCATTTCAACGCATTCTTCTCATTCAAGGCTGATACATACAAATGACCTTGTTTTAATTCAGCAATGATATTTCCAATGTCATTCAATTCACGCTTATGCTTTTCTATCTTAATGAAGGTACAAGTCGGAGAATGATATATAAATCCATCAGCAGGTTCATCGCTTGTTTCAATCTTGAATAAGGTATGACCTTTTTTGATCGTCATACTGCCCAAATAATTGTCTACTTTCTCAACCTGTGGAGTAGAAATACGCGTTACTGCTAATGAATCTGCATCTTCCATAGAGGATGCTAGTGCAGAGCCAAAAGACTTAATAAAAGTTGATAGTTTGCTCATTGTTTAGGTTTTTCGTTTTCTATTTTAACAAATTGTTCTGCTTTATATATACATTTTGATGCATGGTCTAAAAATGCTTCTATTAATTCAATTTCAGCAGTTATAACACGTAATTCTGCTCTTTTGTTATTTTCCATTTTTTTATACTCATCAAACAGCATTTTAAGAGTATTAATATC
>Ga0102831_1000390_pt1 | contig 19912 bp, 18 predicted proteins | sample ColrivemetaGS747_FD_84508 | JGI IMG/M metagenome (GOLD analysis project Ga0102831, IMG submission 84508) | Estuarine microbial communities from the Columbia River estuary - Freshwater metaG S.747 | ecosystem: Environmental > Aquatic > Marine > Intertidal zone > Estuary | place: USA: Columbia...
GTATTTGTATTTGTATTTGTATTTGTATTTGTATTTGTATTTGTATTTGTATTTGTATTTGTATTTAGATCAAATGTAATTTCTTTTACATGACTACTACCATTATCAACACTACCACTACCACTACCACTACCACTACCACTACTACTACCACTAGAATTTATATATTTTATTGATGTAACTTGAGGTATATATTGTTGTTGTTGTGTATTAATTGTTGATTGTATATCTAGTTCAATGAGTTCTTGTAATTTTTGCATTGTAATTTTGTTTAAAATATTTAAATATTCTTCTAAATTAAAATTTTCTTTTTTCATAATTTCACCTTGGATATTATTGAATATATAATTTTGTAGTTCAGACATTTGTGACAAGTATTTTTCTATATTTGATTCTAATAATTTAACGTCATACTTTGTTTTTAATTGTAAAAGAACATTGTGAATTATATATTTTGAATTATTACTAGATACAAATAATTGTTTAAATTTATTTATAATACTTGTATTATTATTAATATTCATCTAGTTATTAATAATTAAAAATAATTCATCTTTTTCACGCGCATTGTTTTTGAATTTATAAAAGGGTGTAATTACTAAATTTATAGATAATTTAGAGATAATATATATTGATTATGTTTTTTTATTGGTAAAATATATTCTATATATCTATTTATTTCTTCAAAATAAATTTTACCAGAAAATCCAATCAATTCTTTTGGTTTAGAATCATCTTGTTGTACATATCTTGTAAAGATATCTTTTAATTCTCTTATAGCTCCATATTCTATATTATATAAATTTACAAAAGGTATTTCACCTTGAGATGGGTGTGATTTAGGAAATTCTTTAAGTTGCTTTACTATATTTAATACAATATCAAGTCTTTCTTGTTTTGTTTTTAATTTATTAATATTTTGATTCTTATTTTTTGAACCCATTATTAATAAATTAAATTATGAAAAAATTATTGTTTTTTTGCCCTACCATTTTTAAATGCATCTTTTACTTGTAACCGAGTATTTTTCCCAATATATGTATTTAAATGAATTTTATTTGTATCTTGTAAGTCATCGCATAATGGATTAAAGCGATTAATATTAATTCCTGATAATACATTGCATGCTCTTTTAACTCTAGTATGTTCTGGAATAAGTTGTGTATCTTTACAGTCAATAAATTCTGCTTTTATAGGTGGTGTTTGTCCAGGAATAAATTTATGGCTATTACATTTAGATAGATTTCTTGTTTGACCTTTTAAATCGCTTTCAATATCAACTACTTTGTTTGGAACACTAAAAAAAGGACTATGCATAAATGGAGACACTCCTAAAAAACAAGAATCTTTTGATTCTTTAACTTGTGAATCAGTTGCCCATCGGAATGGTGACATACTTTCTTTGTCTTTTTGTTCTACAGCACATCTATCAGATGAATTTCTTGTAAATGAAAAGTGAGACATCAGCTTTCTTTTTATAATATAATAATAAAATAAAAATTCAAAATTATTAAAAAATGAATGTAATTTTCTTTATTTAACTTTAAAAAGGACTGAACAATAACTATTTCAGTAATATGTATTTCCCAAACTTGGGTGATCTTTCCATATTAGGTAAAACAGATTCAAATTCTTTTTTAAAAAGCACTGTTGATTGGTGCGAAATCAATTATAATACTTCAGATATATTAGCAGAATTCTGGAATAGTATATCAGGAATTGCTATAATGATATCTGCTATAACTTTTAGAATAAAATATAAAGATCTTTTTGTTGATTCAATAAATAACATAAGAAATAACAATAATGAATATATTACCCAAGTTAATGGAATAAACAATATATTTATATTATTATGTATAACAAGTATTGGAACTATTTTATTTCATGGAACTTTATTATTTCCATTTCAATTATTAGATGAAATACCTATGGTATTGATAGCAATTGAATATTTGAAAATATTAATAAATCTTAAAATTTTTAATATAGCATTTTCTTCGATTGTTAATAGATTTTTTAACAAAATTATTAATATATGTTTCAATTCTATATTTTATATTCCTATAATTTATTTTATATCTCATACTTTGCAAATACTAACGTTTCATATAATTTTAAAAATATTGGAAGTGTCAATTGTATATATAATTTACGTCTATAATTTATATTATAATGAATTTGTTTATCAATATATATATACGCGATATAGTTCTAATCAATTAGTTTTGATTCATAAATTATGTTTATATAAAAACTACAAAGAAGATATGAAAAAGTCTCTTAATATTGGTAAAAATGTGTATATTTTAAGTATTACATTTTGGGTTTTAGAAAAATTCTTTTGTGATAAATTAGAATGGATTCAATTGCATGCTTGGTGGCATATTTTTTCAAGTGTTGGAATTTTTTATTTAAATAGATCAATAAGATGTAAAATATTAATAGACAGTTTGTAAATAAATTGTTAAAAATTGAAATAACGATTGGCTTTTTTGTAATTAACTATAGTAATGAATGAAATTGTAAAAAATTGTTTAATTACAGATACAATTACAGATTGTGAAGTCAAAGAAAATAATGAAGATGATAAAATTAAAATTTCAACAATAACTATGTCTAGTAGATTTCCAGATTGTGTATTAAACTTGACAAATATAGGTAAATATTTACCTATTGATAATGAGATTATTGGTATCAAATATAAATTTGGAAATATAAATGTAATGAAGGGAACTTATTCAACAACAATTTATAAAAAATCAAAAATAAAAAATCCAGACAAAATCAATTCACAATTATTTTACAATCAAATTTCTATAATTTATAATCATAATGGAAATCACATAAATGTAAAATTATTTGGTAATGGAAGTTTACACTTAACTGGTTGTAAAACTATAGAATCAGGTGAAGAAATAACAAAAGGAATTTATAAAAAGTTAAATAATATTAGAAATATGACAGACAAAATTTTATTAACAAAAGATTTAAATGGTATATTGTTAGATAAAGATAAATTAGTATATTCTTATTCTAATGGTAATCAAATTATAGGTTATCTAAATATAAACTTTGGTAGTGGCATTGGCCACATAGGGTCCCAAAATTTTGGTAATAATGAATCTAAAAGTCCAATTCTATTTAATGAAACAAAATCAGTATATGTAATTAATAAAAAAGAATATAATATTGATAATCAAACTGGTATGTTTATTTCTACAAAAACTGAAATTCAGAGAAAAAGATATTTATGCAATTTTGATGGTGTAGAAATAGGGTTTTGTAAAATAGAGTTACTCAAAAATAAAAAAAAATTTTATAAAAAAAATAATAATATTTATTATGATTTTAAAAATAATTTGATTTATTATGATAATAATCTTATTATTGGTAAAATAATATATGAAATACAAGGGTTAATAACTGATGTCGATTTACACGAAGATGTAATAGAAATTGATTATATGTGTAATCCATTTGTTGATCCAAATTATAAATTAGATACATTTTTAAATACACAAAAAAATATACAACTGAATAAAATACTAGATTTAAATGTTAATTGTATGAATATATATTTCAATATAAAATTTACAATTAATAGACAAAGATTTTATGAAATACTTGTCAAAAAGAATTATATGTGTAAATATCGTCCCGAATCGTATTCTGGTGTTAAATTAATATATAAATTTCCAATAAATGGTAACCAATACCAAAAAATGGAATCAGAAAATATAGATAATGGTAATTGTATTCAAGAATTTGATTTTAAATGCAAGTGTAATAATAAATGCACATGTAATAATATTACATTTTTAATATTTCAAAGTGGTAATGTAATTGCTACTGGATTTAAAACAAATGAACAAGTAAATTTTATTACATCTCATTTTTTAAATTTATGCAATGAATTGAAACCAATAATAAAAACAAAAGAACATTTTGGGAAATTAGGTAAATTAGATAACAATTATAATTTTCAAGTAAAGAGTATTGATTTTTAATAAATTATTTTATTTATAAAAAAAATAATTTATTAATTTTTATTTATTCATAAATATTAGATAATCATTCTTTAATTAAGAATGTCACTAAAAGTTAATGTAATTAATAAGTTATCCAATCAAGTTATTGAATTAGCTGATACAACAATATTAGTTGATGAAAGTTTGTCTACAATCAAAGAAAAAATTTTTGTATTTTCCGACCAAATTATATATTATCCAAATTTTATTAAATTTGAATTAAAAAACGATGGACAAGAACCACAATTCAGAACAATATCTGATACAAATTCTTTATTATTTAATTTTGATTCCTTACCAGAAATGATAAATATATATATGACAAATATTCTTGAAGATATAGAAAAAAACTATAATTTTATTACGATTTATTATTCTGATGAATTAAAAGAAAAAACTTTTGATAAATTAAAACTAGATTATATTGATTTAACACCAGTTGATTTTGATTTTATACTTGAATTATTATTATTCCAATCTAATTCAGATCAATTTTCAACATTCCAAACAAGTATTAATCAATTTATTGACAAAATTATGGATATTAAAAACTCAATATCTAAAAATTATAAAATTGCTAATTACGAAATTTCTAAAATAAAAATGTTTTATGATTATGTTAATGAAGTAGATGATTTTGATTCATATTTAGAGTTAGATGATAAAAAAATGCCAAAAATATTTTTTAATACAGTATCTGTAATTATTAAAGGAAATAATTATGAACCTGGAATACGAGGTAAATTTATAAAACTTCAACAAATATTTAATACAATTGAATTAACAGATGAATTACCAATGATTGTATTACAAAATCCAAGTAGTAATGAACCTATGATAAAAGTAAATAATCATTTAATAGAAAATATATCTGATAAAGATTTTCGTTCTTGGGTGTTAAATGAGAAAAAGAAACTTAATCAAATTAGTTATAAAAAAATACGTGGATTATTAATTAAATTCAAAGTTCAACGTGGATTATACATGTCAATAAATTTAATGGATAATGGTATTATTAATTGTAAACTAGTTTTTCCAGATGAATTTGAAATGTATTCTTTAGATAATATTACAACATTAATAAAAGATAATTTAACTATTGTTATAAACAATATAAATAAATTAAGTGGAGTTTTTTTGAAATCAAAACGTATTGATGATATAAATAATTCAACTTTAATGATTGATTCTATAACTGGTTTAACACAAACAAAATTTTTAATAGATAAACAAAATTTTTCAAAAATGTTATTTGATACGACTATTTCAGAAAATATATTTGAATTAAAAGAAACTATTTCAGAAGACATTCTTTCTTTATATTATAAAAAATATGGTAAACGAGAATCAGAAGACGGTGATTCTGAAAGAAAAGGAATAACTGTTAATATTAAAAATAATCCATATGAATTAGATTCCAGTATTATTCAAATCTATGGAGCATATAATATTAATCAATTTTCAAGTATTATAAAACAAATTATTTTGATTGCTTTATTAGAAAAAAATTTGCCAAGTGAGGATGATATGGATATATCCAAAAAACAAAAACTCAAGGAAAAAAGTCATATAAAAGAACTTAGAAAACAAGGAATGAATATTTTATCTACTAAATGTCAGAAACCAAGACAGCCAATTTTAGATGATGTTAGTAAAATGTTATCTAATAGTTATACTATAGATCTCAAGGGTAAAAAATATGTTTGTCCTAAAAAAGATTATCCTTATCCAGGATTTACAAATGAAAATATTATTTGTTGTTTTAAAAAAGATCAACGACGAAGAGATGCATATATTAGAAATGTTAAATCAAGTGATTTTGATATCATTGTTCAACCAAGTAATTTTAAAATTACAGTTACAGATCCTAAAACAAAATTGACTTTTCAAACATATATAATTAAAGTAGTATCTGATTACATTGATGGTTTTGATGAAAGTAATTCTGCATCAAGATATTATTATTTATCAGATAATAATCAATTAGTTGCAATAACAAATGAAAAGTTAATTGATTATATTAAAAACGAAGAAGAAAATGGAATTTGGTTAGACAACGTGCAATTAGCAAAAATTATAACGGAACCACCCAAAAATAAATGTAATTTTCCTCCAAAAATGACAGAAAAAAATTCACAAGACATTAATGCACCATGTAAACATCATTCAAAGAATACAATTTTTGGGTATAATTTGAATTCATATCCATGTTGTTTTGATAAAGAAAGAGATATTTATGTTAATAGAAAACGTAAGATATCTGATATTACTAAACAACATATATTAACTTCTGATAAAATTTTAGATTATCAAAGAATAGGAATTTTACCATCAAGTTTAGATAGTTTATTTAACGAAATAATTAATAAAAAATCAGAAAATTCCAAATTTTATAGAATAGGTGTTATTCAAAATAATTCCGCATTTTTAAATGCTATTTTACTTTCTATTGATAACAAATTAATTATAGATGGCGAAGAAATAATAATTAACAATTCCAATGAGTTTAAAAAATATATTGTAAATTATTTAAATAAAAATCCATCAGAATTTGAAAAATTAAATAGTGGTAATATTTCATTAAAATTTGGTTCGTTAACTAATTATATAAATACGATATTAGACTCTAATAAAACAATTTATTGGAATGATATTTTAGATATTATTACTAGAATAACAAAAATAAATTATATGATTTTAGATGTTCCATATAAAATATCAGAATCAACAAAAATTTCAGATTATGAAAACACTAGATTAATTTGTTATCCTGATATTAAAGTAAATAAATCACATCCGTTTATATTTTTATTAAAACGTCAAAATACATATGAATTAATTATGTTATTATCAAAAGAACCAAAAGATTTCCCAAACTTGGGTAATGATTCTGATAAAAATTCATCAATTCAATTTGAATTCAATTATAGCGATTCTTCTAATAATAAAGATATAGTAAAATTTTTTGTAGAGTATTATAAAGATTCATGTGTTAAAGAAAATGTATTTCCTAGTAATTTTGCATATGATGAATTGTATTCATTGAATGAAATAATTAATGAGTTAAATAATACAGTACATAAAATAGATTATCAAATAGTAAATAATTTTAGTAAAGTTGATATGATATTAACTAAATCTGGAGTTTTATTACCAGTTAGAGAATCTGGTATATTAAATGATTATCGTGTTATGACATTTTCTGAAGTAATGATACATAAACTTTCTAATTATTCAGACTTAATAAAAACATACAATGATATTAATAGTTTATTAAAAGGCAAGAAAATTAACGTAACAGGAATATCTGTTGATTCAGAAAATTTTATGAATGCTGTCTTTACAAATTTTGGAGTATTTATTCCTATAAAAAAAGAAGTGTTTAAAAAAATAGAGGGATTAAATGTATTATATTTTAGATATTATCCTGAAGTTAATGAATATTTAAATAAATACGATTTAGAAAATGATAAAGTAAACGAAGAAATACAATACAATGAAGAAATTAAAAACCAAAAACAAAAAATATATTTAATTAAAACAAAATTGGCAAATTTATTCGTAAATAATTCTGATATAAAAGAAAAAATAGAAAATATTATATATTCTACAAATATAAGTAGACCAAATAAAATTAAACAAATTGTTAAAATATTTAATAAAATTATAAAAAATACTGATATAGATACCAAAAATTTAGATTTTTATTTTCATCATATAGCAAATGAAATGTTAAATGACAATAAAGAAAATTTATTATTAAATAATTTAGTCATATCTGACATATTTAATCCAAATGAGATTACTAAAAGAGAATCTGAGTCTATATTACTTAATATTAATGATATTAAAAAATGGATTAAAAAATATAATAGAATAGAATAGAATAGAAAAATAGATAAAAAAAAATGAATTGTAAAATTAAATAATTAATAATTAAAAATGTATATTTGCAAATATCTATCATTTCTATTATTCATTAAGCTAGCTCTTCTTGCTTATTTGCCAGTTTATGCCAATGCAGTTGTAGTTGATGATAATCCATCTGGACATGAATTGACTGGTCATGATCATGGTCATGGTGGTGGTGTAAAAGTTGATGATAATCCATCTGGACATGAAGCAAGTGGTAATAATAATAGAACTAAATTTGATGATAATCCATCTAGAAATGATCTAAGAAATGGAACAACAAATTATAATTCTGCTATGGTTAATAGAATTTCAATTGGAAGTCTTTTTGCAGTTGCAGTTGCAGTTGCATATCAATATATTTAATTTTATAAAAATATCAAAAAATAATAAAAAAATTCAAAAAAAAAATTTAATAAAAATTAATAACAATATAATTAGATATAAATCATATTGTTAACCATGTCAAATTAGTTTGTTAAATAACTAATAAAAAAACGAATTATTTCCAAAACTTGTGTAATAAAAATTAATTTAATTAATTAAAATGTATAGATTTATATCTTTTCTTATTTTTATGAAGCTTGCATTATCGTATATGCCACTTTATTCGCAAGAACTTATTATTGATAATAATACAACTGACGAGTCATCACCAGTAGAATCAAATAAATCTGACTCAACTTGTAATTGTAATTGTAATTCAAATAAATCTAATTCAACTTTTTCATCGAGTTATAATAATGGTCGTGGATTAGCACTTGGTATTTTTATTATAAGTTTGTTTTTTATTCAATACATTTAAATAACAATAAAAAAACAAATTATTTTACAAACTTGGATAATTAATATGTATTTCGTAACTTTTGGTAGATTTATATTTTTTATTGTTATTTTTACTATTATGCCACTTTATTCACATGCAGATGAGTTTAAGACATCTCAACCCAAGTTTGGCAAATCAAAACTTGAGGAATATAATAGACGTAAAAATTCAATCGATTCTAGCTCAAGTTACGAGTATCCTTATGGTTTTGTATTTACTATTTTCCATACTCATCAATATATTATCGAATTATTACTTACATAAATGTTGTATCAATATTACCGTTTGTAAATAAATTAAATAAAAACTCAAAAATAATTATATTATTATTTAAAATTAATAATATTATTATTCACAAATAATAACAACTACCTAACACAAGTATGACAGGAGTAGTAGATATAGATAAATATAACACCTGTGCTAGAATTTGTGGTATTGCTGCAGTAGAATTAAAAAATTTAATTGAATCTGGTGAATCAAATATTAATAATTTAAGAGATAAAATTCATGAATTAATTAATAAAGAATGTAGTGTTGTATATAAAAAAGAAAAAGTAAAGGGTATTGCATTTCCATTATCAATTTCCTTAAATAATTGTACTGGAAATTATATTTATGAAGAATCAATGACAAATTATAATAGGATTAAAGATGGTGATGTAATAAAATATGAATTTGGAGTTAATATAGGCAAGTGTTCTTGTATATATGGAGATACTATATTATACTCATCAAGTAATTTAAGTAACAGTTCAAGTAGTTCAAGTAGTTCAAGTAGTTCAAGTAGTTCAAGTAGTTCAAGTAGTTCAAGTAGTTCAAGTAGTTCAAGTAGTTCAAGTGACAATTCAATTAATTATATACAGGTATTGGATAATTTACAAAAAAGTGTAATAAATCGTTTAAAACATGGAGAAACCAATGATGAAATTAGAAAACATATTGAATCATATTGTTCAATGAATGATTGTTTTCCATTAGAAAACTCTATTAGTTATCAACATATTCAAATAAATGAAGAAGCTCATATAAAACACAATGAATCAAAATATATGATATGCAATTATAAAAAGTATTATATGGAAGATGATACATTATTTCAAGAAAACTTGTGTTTTGAATTTGAACAAGGTGAAATATATCATATAAATTTAACAATAGTTCCAAATGATGAAAAAGCACAAAATGACGAACATGTATTTAAAGAATTACATTCACCACATATTTATAGATGCAATGAATATTATTATGCTTTAAAATTAAAATCTTCACGAGATTTTTTTTATGAAATAAAAAATAATCATTTTAATAATGCTTTTATTCTTGGTGATTATACAAAGACAATACGAGGTAAAATGGGATTTAAAGAATGTTATGAAAATGGTATTATAGAAGAATATCCGATTTATTATAATAAAAGTAAAATTCCAATTTATCATAAGAAATTTACAGTAATTATAGGTAAATCTAAAGGTGTGTTATTAAAATATTTTTAATTTATCATCAACGTGTTGTTGAACGGCGTTTTGTTGATCGACGTTTTGTTGATCGACGTTTTGTTGAACGACGTTTTGTTGAACGACGTGTTGTTGAACGACGTTTTGTTGATCGACGTTTTATTGATCGACGTTTTATTGATCGACCTTTTGTTGATCGACCTTTTGTTGATCGACGTCGTCTTGTAGGACTTCTTCGTAAAGACAATTTGGATCTTCTTATTAATCTTTCAATAGAACTTGCCATAGAACGTTGCATTGGACGTTTTGACTTTGGAATAGATAATGTCATTAATTTTTTTATAGACACTTTCATTTTTGGAGTTACTAATGGAATTAGAGAGCGTCTACGTAAAGAGACACGTCTTTTCCTAATTGATCTTCGTATACTTTTTGGTTTAGGTGAAATAGAACGTACTTTTGACATATATTTTTGTAAGAAAGCTATATCTTTTCTGATTTTCTTTTCTGTTTCTGGATGATTATATTTATTATAAATTCCAATAATATTTAATCGTTTAATTAATTGTGAATAGGATGCTGTATCACTTTTTAATAAATTTAATAAAATATTACGTCTTTGTTTTTCTGGAAAGTCAATGTGATATCCATAAAGTTTTCCTTTATGTAATTCTGCTGGTATAATTGTTCTCTTTTTTGCTCCACCAGATTTATATGTAGGAAATTTTAATTTAGGTAGTTTAGGTAATTGAATAGTTGGTATACAAGATTTTTTCATTGTGTTATTATTGTGTTATACTATAGTTTAATATATTTTTTTTTGTAATTTTTTTACAAATTACAAATTACGTTAAAATAAAAAGATATTTTTATTAGTCAAATGTAATACAGAAAATAAAATGGTTAGATTATATTTAATTAATCATACTAAAAAACAATATGTATTTGTAGGATATATTGAAGAAGAAAATGAAATATCAACATTATTTACAGAATCTCGTTGGACTCTTGAAGATGAAGTTACATTGAGACTATTAGAAAAAAAATCACTTGATAAATACAGAAAAAGAAATTATGTAGATGCTAACGATCTAGTTTTTAGTAGTGACTCTGAAAATGACAGCGACAGTAACAGTGAAGACGACAGTAACACCAAAGACGACAGTGACAATGACGACAGTGACAATGACGACAGTGACAATGACGACAGTGAAGACGACGACAGTGAAGACGACGACAGTGACAACGAAGACGACGACAGTGAAGATGACAACGACGACAGCGAAGACGACGACAGTGACAATGACGACAACGAAGACGACAGCGAAGACGAAGCTAATAAAAAAGAAGTTGTTCTTACTCCAAAAAAAGATGAATTTGAAAATTTATTAACTGAACTTTAAAAATTAATAAAAAATTTTATCATAATTTATTAATTTATATTACCCAAGTTTGGGAAATTACCCAAGTTTGTGGACCCTCGGTAATGTGGCTGGCGCCACTTCATTAAGTTTATATTTAATAGAATTGTCAAGTAAATTTAATTCAATCGCTTTTTCATTATATTTTACAGCAGCTTCTTTTTCTGTTTTATACAGACCTAAACTAATTTGTTTTTTATTATAGACTATATATGCTCTATATCTAATTGTATCTTTATTTTTTTTGACACATACACCAAAATATTGAGTTGTTTTTTTATCTATTTTAGTTTTTTGTATATTAGAATAAATATCTACTGGTAATGTGGTATAATTTGGTATATCATTTAATTGATAATTTGTGTTAATTGTATTATTGTAATATAATGCTTGTTGATTATAAAATTTTGCACAATCTAATTCGATTGAACTATTTCCTAAATAGTTAGATTTACGATGTAATTTTATACATGCTGTAAACATTTTTCTAGTAGAGTCATAAGATACTCCTATCCACTTTGATGTTTTTTGTTCTAATAAAGTGGTTTTATTTTCATTTACTATGTCTCTTGGTGTAGTTATATAATCAGGAATATCATTTAATAGATAATTTGTTTTATCGGTTTGATTTAAATAACTTGCATAATCATTATAAACTTTTGCTCCATCAATTTCGGTATTGAAATATCCTAAGAATATTTCTTTGTAGTGAAGTTTTATACCAGCTCGCCATTTTTGTTTTTCACCACACCAAAAAACACCTTTGTAATTACCACTTTTATTTTTTAATTGTTGTCCTGTTAATTTATAAATATTCGGTTCTGTAGTAGATTCTGTGATAGATTCTGTAGTAGTATTAGTATTAGTATTATTATTAGTATTATTAATATACGTATTAGTATTTGTTATAAGATCTATATCGCAATTTTTTTCGTTGTAGTTAAATTCTTTTTCGTGTTCATTTTCGATTTTCACATTGATTTCATTATTTTCAATATATTTTTTATAGTAATTGTAAAAATCATTTGTGTTTTTTATATCAAATTCTTTTAAAAAGTTATTAGTTTTATGTAAAACATGATATGCATATTCTATTTCGTTTTCGTTTTGAAAAAAAAACCATTCTCTACGTCCAGAAATATTAAATGGTTGTAACAAAGCATGAACTATTTTTTCTAATAATTCGCAATCAAATGATTCGATTTCATTGTAAATATCCAATGTTTTTTCACTCGAACTAGTGTTTAAATTTCTTAAACGTTTATCAACATTATAAGTCATTCCAATTTTATAATGACCAGGTTTAGAACGATCTCTAATAATATATACAAATCCTTTTCTTCTAGATAAAAATCCATTTGTTTTTGGTTTATGTTCTAATAAATCTAACTTTTTTTGTTGCTCTTCTAATTGTTTTTTAGTTTCTTCGAGTTTATTCTTATGTTCTTCTATTTCTTCTTTCATTAACTCGTTGTATATATTTTCTAACTTTACATAATACTTACGAATTTCCTTGCCTTTTTTTGTTTTGGCTAACATACATAAATTTTTAAATGTATCTATATTTAACATTACTGTTTCTTCTTTTCTACCTCTAGTTTCTTCATGCAATTTATTTTTTTCCGTACGGAAAATAATAGTGTTATAATCTTCTCCTTCTGTAAAATTACTCTTTATTGTTTTCATTGCATTTCCTTTGTTCGCAAAACCAATCATCTTAAACACGTCCTCGAGATTAATAGGATAATCTTTTGTTGGGTGATAATGCGTATAAATATACAAATTGGCTATATACCATTGTTGTTCTTCATGTGAAAACTCCTTGGTTAGTTTATCGACTAATTTTGTTTGAATAGTAAGAGACAATGTGGTATTACTATTTTTAACCAGTTCATTAAAATTTATAGCCTTTGGTATAATCATTTGATTCATATTATAATATTTTTATAAAGTTTATAATATTTATATTTTTAAATTAAATAAACGTATTCATTTGTTTTTGCGCTTCTCCCCAAAATATTGAGTTGTTTTTTTATCTATTTTAGTTTTTTGTATAGGTAAGGCTTTAGGCATTATAAATATTCATTCTACAATTCAAAATTACGAGGAAGATGATGAAAGGGTTATACGTAAAGCCTATGACCCTCAAATGAATTTACAAAACACAACATTTTTAAGTTCGCATCCTCGTAGGTCATAAGCTTTCCTTAGTACCTTCTCATAATTTTGTATAGATACTGCTATATTACTTAATTGTAATGCTTTACCTATATCAGATGCTTAGTTTTTATAACCAATATCGCTTTTAAAATGTTAATTTATGGTTTGGTTTTTTTTACTTTTGTTCTATAAAATTTATTTAACGCTTGGTCGAAATTTAAACTCTGGCCGAAGTGAAAAGCCTCTGGTCTCTTAGACATTACAAGTTGGCACGCATCGTGAGGATTGAGACCATATTTATCGACTAAATACGCAGCGATTGATATCGCTGATCTTTGCCGACCTGCCCAACAATGGATTAAAATATTATGCCCTTGCAATACAGTGTGCTTGTGTATGAATTCAACAATGCACGGCATATATTGGTACATAAGGTCATAGTCGCGATCTCTTAAAGAATCTTCTACAGGAATTCGCATATATTCTATATCTTTATTGTGGGCAAAATGGTTTGGAATATCTCGAGTACAATTTAAAACTGCCTTTATATTTTTACTTTTAAAAAAATCTTTATCTTTTGCTGCTTGAAAATTTCCTAAATAAATTTTATTCATAACTTTATTATATGATGCTAGTGGTTTATCTTCGTCTGCAATTCTTAATCCTGCTTTTATTGGAGAATGTTTTCTAATATAATCAGCTAAAGTCATTTTATGATTTTCTTTTCTAACTCTTTTTGGATTAGAGTTCGAGTTGTCGTTTGAATTCATTGTATTACTCTTAATTATAATAAAGAAATTAATTAATTAATTAATAAAATTAATTAATTGATTTTATTATTTTGATTTTATTAGTTTTGAATATACCATTTTTCCCAATCACCAGCGTTATTAGATGTTCTAGCATCCCAAGCATCACCTGCCATTAAATATTCATTACCTTTTCTCGCTCTTATTCTGATTGTTTCATTTTTTTTGACACATTGATCTAATTCACTAAGAATATCTCTTCCTCCAACATTTAATCTATCCCAAACTTTTACTACTCGTGTTTGTCCTGTTGCCCCGGCACCAACTATATCTAAAGCACCACCATTAGGAGTAAAAATTCCATAACCAATTTTACCAGCATTAATTTCTTTATCAACCTCTTGAGTCGGTAAACCAGGTAGATTAGTTAGAATATTAGAAAGACCTGGTATACCAGGTACACTAGGTAAAGTAGGTACACCTAATGTTGTCTTATGTTTAAATCCTAAACCAAAATGGATTGGATTAGCACCTACGACATCAAAACCTGTATTACTTGAAATAGTTCCTGATGCACCTTTTATTCCCTGAATTCCTTGATCACCTTTATCACCTTTATCACCTTTATCACCTTTATCGCCTTTATCACCTTTATCACCTTTATCACCTTTATCACCCTTTGCACCTTTAGTACTATTTACAAAAGCAGTATCTGATTTTAAAGAATTTGTCATAGCAGTATTAAAGGCTGATTTTTGATTATCATATAAAGTTTTTTGAACATTTTCAATAAATTTTGGATATGAAGCCAAACCTGATACAACATTGTCTTCAGATACTGCTTTTGCACTTATATAATCATCTAGTTTTTTACCACCAATTGACAAAGTTCCAGTAACATCTAAATTTCCATTTACATTTAATTTATCCCAAATACCAACCGTTCTAACTCCACTTGAACTATTTCCTACAATCATTAACTGTTTATAATCTGAAGTATCATTTGATATTTCTGATTTATCATTTCCACCATTAGGTGAATATGCAGACCAATTATTTGAAAATCTAATATTGTTAATATGAACATATTTGTTAGCTGGTACTTCACAAACATCTCCAGTTGCACACCACATAGTTTTTGTTTTTAGATCAGCATCATGATTATGATTTGCCAAAGCGTAACCACCCAAATCACTTTTTGCAGCATATTCTCCTTTAGGTTGGTAACTAGCCAAATCACTTTTTGCAGCGTATTCTCCCTTAGGTTGGTAACTAGCCAAGTCACCTTTTGCAACGTATTCTCCTTTAGGTTGGTAACTAGCCAAATCACTTTTTGCAACGTATTCTCCTTTAGGTTGGTAACTAGCCAAGTCACCTTTTGCAACATAATCACCTTTTGGTTGGTAACTATCCAAATCACTTTTTGCAGCGTAACTAGCCAAGTCACCTTTTGCAACATAATCACCTTTAGGTTGGTAACTATCCAAATCACTTTTTCCAGCAAATTTATCAAAATCAGAAGTCCTGGCAAAGTTAGCCAAATCATTTTTTACAACATAATTATTAAGTAATTCATCTATTTCTTCTTGTGAATAACTTGGTTCCTGTTCTTGTTGTGAAAGAATATTTCCCATAATGTTTTATTATAATTATATAATAAAAAAATTTTTGGATAAAAATCTTAATTTTATTTTTACTATCTTCTCTGTCATTTCCACAATTATATAATCTCTATTTTTTTAAATCTTACGTCCATTTACATATAAATCACCATTTATATATGTATCACCTCGAATATAATTGTTTCCATCATTAAATGGAAAATGAGTCCCCCAACGATTAGGATTATTTATCGTTCCTCCAGGAAACCAACCTTGGGATGCAGTTAATCTTCCCTTTACATCAAAATTACCATTTACATTTCCATGTTGTACAACTGTTAAGTCGTCAAAAACTTTCACTTGTAGTTGACCAGCTGTTCCAGCACCTACAATATTTAAACTTTTACCATCATCAAAAGTTCCATAACCAATTTTACCAGCATCTTTGTATTTTCCATCTACACCTGTCCCAAATTCAATTGTATTACGTCCAGTAACAGTAAATCCTGTATTATTTGAAATAGATCCAGAAGGTCCTCGAGCTTTATTTAAAAATTCCGAATCTGTCTTTAATTGACCAACTAATGTATCACGAAATCCTTTGTCATTAATTGTTGTAGCTAAAGAAGTTTTTTGATTATCATACAATGATTTTTGAACGTTTGCAACAAAAGTATTATTTGATGCTAGACCTGATACAACATTATCTTCAGTTACAGTTTTCCCAGTTATATAATCATCTAGTCTTTTACCACCAATTGATAAAGTTCCACCAATATCTAAATTACCTCCAAATTTAACATTTTTATTTGCAGGAATTTCGCATAAATCTCCTGTTGCACACCACATAGTTTTTGTTTTTAGATCAGCATCATGATTATGATTTGTCAAAGCGTAATCGCCTTTTGCTTGGTAATTAGCCAAATCACTTTTTGCAGCGTAACTAGCCAAATCACTTTTTGCAGCGTAATCACCTTTTGGTTGGTAACTAGCCAATTCAATTTTTTTAACATAATTAATAAAATCAGAAGACTTTGCATAATCTCCTTTTTGTTGTTTTTTTTTAAGTAATTCGTCTATTTCTTCTTGTGAATAACTTGGTTCCTGTTGTGAAAGAATATTTCCCATAGTCTAATATACTCTTTATTATAATAAAATAAAAATAAATTTGTAATTTAAAAATAATATTATTTAAAAAATAAGTTAATGAATAAACTTAAAATTTTATTTAGAGGCTGGATAGAAATTCCACATAGTTATGCATGTGTTAATTGTTTTCAGTTAGTACATTTTTATAAGAAATATCATAATAAAGTAGATATATACGTAGAAGAAATGCCATATTTTAGAAAAGAATGGAATCAATCAAAAAAATTAGTATATACAGAAGAATATAACAATATTCTTAGAAATTTAAAAAGATGGAATGGAGAAGAAGTAGATATTGTATATAGTATTACTTATCCATATGATGTGAATCCTGTTGTTATAAATAATAAAAATATTCCAAAATGTGTATTTTATACAAGTGAATTTGCTAAATTAACAGAAACATTTTTTCAAATCGGAGGTTCTCAACCAAAATCTGAAAATGATGTTATAAATCATATTTCAAAACAAAATAATATGTATTTTACTGCACCTAGTTTTTGGTCATTTCTTGGGATAAAATTAATGGGAGTAAATGATAAAAAAAATAGAATAATTACACATGGAGTAGATTCTAGAATTTTTAAAAAACATGAAGACACAACAATGAGAAACAAAATAAGAGAATTTTATAATGTGAAAGATACTGATTTTTTATTAATAAGTATTGGAGCCATGACAGAAAATAAAGGGATTTTGCTTATTTTACAATTACTTAATCACCTAATAAACAAGTTAGATAAAAAATTTTACAAGTTATTACTTAAGGGAACAGGAGATTTATATCAATCAAAAATGTTTTTAGAAATTTATGTATCAAGATTAATTCAACAAAATATTATGACAAAAGAAGAATCACAAGTTTTAGAAAATCATATTATTTTTACAGATAAAACATTATCATATGATAGAATAAATGATTTATATAATGCTGCTGATTTATATATTTCTCCGTATTTAGCTGAAGGTTTTAATTTAACACCATTAGAAGCATTATCTGCTAGTTTACCAGTATTAGTTCCAGAAACAGGTAGTACTAGAGAGTATATGTTTGATTTATATACACATGGTGGAATGAATTATATTAATTATGTGAAATCAAAGGTGATTGATGTTAATGGTCTTAAACAGAATACAATTGATATTTATGATCTTATAAATACAATGACAGAAAAAGAACAACATTTAATTAATATGAAAGTTGAGCGACACAATCAACATCAAATATTAGATGCATTTATTAAAGAGAATTATAGTTGGGAAAAAGTAGCAGATCTTTTATACGATTATTTTAATTATATTAAAGAAGATTCTTTGGTAATTAATTAGATTCAGAAAATAATTAATAATTTTAATTTCTATAAATAATATAAGAATGGATTTAATTATATTATTTATACTTGTAATTGGTATTATTTTAATTACTTTATCATGGTCAAGATATAATCTTAAATGTCCTAAACAAGAAATAGTATACAAATATATTCCAAAACATCCATTAGACGTGCAATTAGGTAATGAAAATTTTCCAAGCGATATTTATAAGGATATGTTTGTAAAAAGTTCACCTTGGATTGGAGGATTTGAAATGGGATCTGGTAAAACTTATAGATTAGTTACAGATAAGAAATAATAATCAAATAAAAATGGGAATTATATTAATTTTGTTCACCACTGATATTCAATTTCATTTGAATATTATTGAGTATATCATTTTGTAATACAGAACTTAAAGCTTTTTTTACTGCAGTTTTATCCAATTCTTTTCTAAGATGATGTATTGTAGTTCTATACATACCATAATCAAATTCTTCATCTTTTTTATATCGTGATAAAAATTCTTGTAATTTTGTTTTAAGAGTATTTAAAATTGGATCACTTAATAATTCGCAACTATCTCGTAAGCCTTTAATAGTTTCTATTGTATTACCATTTTCATCTTCTATTATACAATTGTATGTTGGTGGTTTTTTTTTGACATATTTAATAGAATGATTTTCAGGATGATCTTTATTACAAATTACATCTTTTATATAATCGGATAATAATAAATTTAATTTATCCGGACTTTTATTATCATCGTATTTTTCAATTAAAGACTTCATTTTGTCTGGTTCAATATGAGATAAGTCTAATTTAGTAATTGGGTTTATCTCTATTTTGACATTTATATATGTATTATTTTCTCCACCTACTATAGCATTGTTAATTTGTTGATTATGAATTTGGTTTTTTTTCAAAGATTCAATATATTCGTTTAATTCTAACCAATTATTCAATAAATTTGACTTACAACGTTTATCGTTAAGATGTTTGCGCAAAAATTGTTTTTCTTTAAATTCATTTTGACAAAGATTACATTTAAGTATCATTATATTAATATATAATATATAAACTTAATTTATAAATAGAAATTAAATTTTTTTTATAAACATTGTAGGTGCGTTTAAAACCAATTTGAATCATCCAAAAACCAAGACCATAAAATCACGAGTTTACAAGTGTATTGGTATTTGTGGTTTGTTTTTAGTTGTTTTATAAAAATGTCTAAAAATTTCTTGGAAGGGTGAGGGAGGTTTTTTTTTAAAAAAACTTGATTTTAATAA
>Ga0102831_1000435_pt1 | contig 18913 bp, 16 predicted proteins | sample ColrivemetaGS747_FD_84508 | JGI IMG/M metagenome (GOLD analysis project Ga0102831, IMG submission 84508) | Estuarine microbial communities from the Columbia River estuary - Freshwater metaG S.747 | ecosystem: Environmental > Aquatic > Marine > Intertidal zone > Estuary | place: USA: Columbia...
ACAAGGGTCAAGAGGAAATACAGGACCAACAGGGGCATCGACACAAGGTGGAGTAGGACCGACAGGTGCATCTACACAGGGTGATGGTGGACCAACAGGTGATAATAGCCAAGGCGGACCTGGACCAACAGGACCAACAGGACCAACAGGTGATGGTGGTGATAAAGGACCAATAGCACCGGCAGGCGATAAAGGACCAAAAGGTCCAATAGCACCCGCAGGACCAAAAGGACCAAAAGGACCGATTGCACCGGCAGGGCCAAAAGGTCCAAAAGGACCAACTGCGCCGCAAGGACCAAAAGGTATTAAAGGTATTAAAGGACCAAAAGGTGACAAAGGTTTTAAAGGTGCACAAGGTAGTTCACCAAAGGGACCAAAAGGTCCACAAGGTTCATCACCAAAGGGTCCAAAGGGTCCACAAGGTAACTCACCTATTGGACCACAAGGTAATCAGGGTGCTCAAGGTAACAGAGGTGGTACTGGTGGTGGAGGTGATTCTACACAAGGTGGAGTAGGACCAACAGGAGCATCGACACAAGGTGGAGTAGGACCAACAGGAGATAATAGCCAAGGCGGACCTGGACCAACAGGACCAACAGGACCAACGGGTGACCCAGGTGATAAGGGACCGACAGCACCGGCAGGACCAAAGGGACCAAAAGGACCGATAGCAGGTGCAGGACCAAAGGGTCCAAAAGGACCTACGGCACCACAAGGTAATAAAGGTATTAAAGGTATTAAAGGTCCGAAAGGAGACAAAGGTTTCAAAGGAGCTCAAGGTAACTCACCTAAGGGTCCAAAAGGACCTCAGGGTAACTCACCAAAGGGACCGAAGGGTCCACAAGGTTCATCACCACAAGGTAATACAGGACCACAAGGAGCTCCAGGTAATTCACCAATAGGTCCAATCGGACCTACCGGACCAACAGGTACATCACCACAAGGACCGGGAGGACCTGGCGGAGCTCAAGGACCTAGAGGTAATACAGGAGCCACAGGAGATTCAACTCCAGGTGCTCCAGGACCAACAGGAGCATCTACACAAGGTGGAACAGGTCCAACAGGAGATTCAACTCCAGGTGGTCCAGGACCAACAGGTGTTGGTGGACCAACAGGTGACCCAGGACCTCAAGGAGCTAAAGGACCTGCAGGACCTCCAGGTCCAAACGCAACTGATGCACCAAAAGGACCAAAAGGTGGTAAAGGTCAAAAAGGAGCTGCGGGTACTTCACCTACAGGACCTCCAGGTGATAAAGGTACTATTGGAACATCAACAGGTTCAGGTAAAGGACCTAAAGGACCAATAGGACCTCAAGGAGCAAAAGGACCTAAAGGTGCTCAAGGTGCACCATCAGATAGTCGTTTAAAGAAAAATGTTGAAAGTTTAAAAGGTAACTTAACTAAACTTTTAAAACTCAAAGGTTTATATTTTGATTGGAAAAACGATGAACAAACTGAGTCATACACACACAAAAAAGGTCAAGATATTGGATTTATTGCCCAAGATGTTGAAGAAGTTATTCCTGAGGTTGTATTTACTAATAGTGAAGGATATAAGACACTTCACTATAATAAATTAGTAACAGTCGCTATTGGTTCAATACAAGAACAACAGACACGTATAAACATGATGATTGAAAAATTAGACTTTCTATTAAAAGTGGTTGAATAATGGCAAAGTTAATTAGTATTGTACCAGGTAGTGGATTAATTTATTTTTCAGGTGCTACGTCATCTACATTAAATTTCCGTGCGAATTCAACAACAAACAATTTAGATTTTTTTCATGGAAACAACGCACAAGTATTAAGAGCTAACGACCAATTAACTGGTTTTACCTCAGATACTCAAGTACACATTTCGGTTGCTCTTAAAACTAAAGGTAATGAAACCGTAATTGATAGTGGTGGTTGGAAAGGATATCCTGCTACAGGTGCTAAAGGTGTTAAAGGATTAAAGGGTATTAAGGGTGACTCTAATCCTGATACTGATAAAGGTTCAAGAGGGTCTCAAGGTAATACAGGACCTAAAGGTCAACAAGGCGCATCACCAAAAGGTATAACGGGACCGACAGGTCCAACAGGACCAACAGGTGACCAAGGACCTACAGGTGCTGGTGGAGATAAAGGCCCAATTGCACCGGCAGGGGCAAAGGGAGATAAAGGACCAACTGCACCACAAGGTCCAAAAGGTATTAAAGGTATCAAAGGACCTAAAGGTGATAAGGGTTTTAAAGGAGCTCAGGGTAACTCACCAAAAGGACCAAAGGGTCCACAAGGTTCATCTCCAAAGGGACCTAAAGGTCCGCAAGGGTCATCACCTATTGGACCGCAAGGTACGGGTGGGGGTCAAGGTTCAAGAGGACCTACAGGTGGTGTCGGTGATTCAGTACAAGGACCTACAGGACCAACAGGAGCATCTACTCAGGGAGATTTGGGACCGACTGGTGATAATAGCCAAGGTGCTGGTGGTGATATAGGACCAACAGGACCAACAGGACCTACAGGGGATAAAGGACCTACCGCACCAAAAGGTAACAAAGGACTTAAAGGACCAATAGGTAATAAAGGAGATAAAGGATTTAAAGGGGCTCAAGGTAATTCACCGAAGGGACCAAAAGGACCGCAAGGTTCATCACCAAAAGGACCAAAGGGTCCTCAAGGTAACTCACCTATTGGACCGCAAGGTAACCAAGGTGTTCAAGGTTTTAGAGGTGCTTTGGGTGGTAGCGGTGACTCAACTCAAGGTGGTGGTGGACCAACAGGTGACTCAACTCAAGGTGGTGGTGGACCAACAGGAGTATCAGTCCAAGGACCGGTAGGTCCAACAGGGGCAAGTAGCCAAGGCGGACCTGGACCAACAGGTGACCAAGGACCTACGGGACCAACAGGAGATAAAGGACCAATAGCACCGGCAGGTGATAAAGGACCAAAAGGACCTACAGCACCAACAGGACCAAAGGGACCAAAAGGTCCAACGGCACCACAAGGACCAAAAGGTATCAAAGGTATCAAAGGTTCTAAGGGTGATAAAGGTTTTAAAGGTGCTCAAGGTAACTCACCAAAAGGTCCAAAAGGCCCACAGGGTTCATCACCAAAAGGACCGAAGGGTCCACAAGGTAACTCACCTATTGGACCGCAAGGGACAGGTGGTGGACAAGGGTCAAGAGGAAATACAGGACCAACAGGTGCATCAACACAAGGTGGAGTAGGACCAACAGGGGCATCGACACAAGGTGGAGTAGGACCAACAGGGGCATCGACACAAGGTGGAGTAGGACCAACAGGTGATAACAGCCAAGGAGCTGCTGGTGACATTGGACCAACAGGACCTACAGGACCAACAGGGGATAAAGGACCAACAGCACCTGCAGGACCAAAGGGTCCAAAAGGACCTATAGCACCTGCGGGACCAAAGGGACCTAAAGGGCCAACTGCACCGCAAGGTCCAAAAGGTATTAAAGGAATCAAAGGACCAAAAGGTGATAAAGGTTTCAAAGGTGCTCAGGGTAACTCACCAAAAGGACCAAAAGGACCTACGGGTAACTCACCAAAAGGACCGAAGGGTCCACAAGGTAACTCACCTATTGGACCGCAAGGGACAGGTGGTGGACAAGGGTCAAGAGGAAATACAGGACCAACAGGGGCATCGACACAAGGTGGAGTAGGACCGACAGGTGCATCTACACAGGGTGGTGGTGGACCAACAGGTGATAATAGCCAAGGAGCTGCTGGTGACATAGGACCAACAGGACCTACGGGACCAACAGGCGATAAAGGACCAATTGCAGGTGCGGGACCAAAGGGACCCAAAGGACCAATTGCACCTGCAGGACCAAAGGGACCCAAAGGACCAATAGCACCGGCAGGACCAAAAGGACCAAAAGGAGCAAAAGGACCAAAAGGACCTATAGGAACTCAAGGTGGTACTGGTGTCCCAGGACCTTCGGGACCTAAAGGACCTATAGGTAACAAAGGACCCAAAGGACCTAAGGGTGAAAAAGGATTTAAAGGACCACAAGGTAGCTCACCACAAGGGCCAAAAGGTCCTCAAGGTAACTCACCACAGGGACCACAAGGACCACAAGGTAGCTCACCACAAGGACCTCAGGGTAGTCCTGGACCTAAAGGACCTGATGGGCCGGCAACTCCAGGTGTTCAAGGACCAACAGGTTCTCAAGGTTCTGCAATGAAAGGAAGTTTAGGTGATAAAGGACCTATCGGAGATGGTGGTTCAACACCATTACCAGGACCGACAGGACCAAAAGGTGGTAAAGGTAACAAAGGTATTGCTCTTGGAGTTAAAGGTGATAAGGGTAACAAAGGTACCACAGGTACCAAGGGAGATAAAGGTGAGAAAGGACCCAATCCTTGTTATGGTGTAGGTGATTTAGATTATTTTGATGATTGTACATTCTTTACTTATTCATTTACACTAAGTACATATTCTAATAACCAAAACCCTCAGTTAGATACTGATTTCTTGTATACTGACTCCAATTGTACTACTTGTGCTTCAATAATAAATTATGCGACTAATGGTTTTGGTCAGGGGTTCGTTGCAGGTACCTGTTTATATACTGATTGTGGTAGGTCAGATGCTAGATACAAGAAAGCCATCTCAACATTACAAAATTCTTTAGAAACTTTAATGAAGATTCAAGTTAAAGAATATGAATGGTCTGAAAATGTATCTAATTATGAATATCTTAAAAAACAAGATAAATTACATGATATTGGATTGATAGCTCAAGAGTTAATGGTATACTATCCTCAAATGGTTTTCCAAAGAGGTGATGGATTTTATGGTATTCACTATGAAAAATTAAACGCAGTTTTAATTGAATCAGTAAAAGAACAGAATGAGATGATAAGTATTATTGAAGAAAAGATAAACCTATTGAAATCTAAGTTATAAAAGTGGCAGACGGAATTGTAATATATCCATCAGGTAATACCTCAAATACTAATCCCCACATTGAATTCAGTGGTACGGGAGGTTATTATATTATGGAGATTGATTCTTCAGGACCTAACCTAGACGTATCATTTAAACCAACAACAGGTTCACCATATAAAATTTATCGAATCTCTGACTCTGATAGTCCATTAACACTTTACGGTAATTCAAGATTCAATAAAGGTCTTTATGTTGCTGGAACTCAAATGGTGGGTGCTGATGGATATTGGGCAGGACCCGATACTAACATCAAAGGTGAAAAAGGAACGTTAGGTCCTACAGGTGAAATATTCCCTAAAGGTTCTAAATCTGAGGGAGGTGACAAAGGACTTAAAGGTGTTAAAGGTGGTAAAGGTGATGCTGGTGCTAAAGGCGCTCAAGGTGATATTGGACCACAAGGAGGACAAGGTGGTGGAGGACCAAAAGGTGCTCAAGGTTCCCAAGGTGGAGCGGGTGATTCAACACAAGGTGGTGTTGGACCAACAGGTGATAACAGCCAAGGTGCTGGTGGTGACATTGGACCAACAGGACCTACAGGACCAACAGGGGATAAAGGACCAACAGCCCCTGCAGGACCAAAGGGTCCAAAAGGACCTATAGCACCTGCGGGACCAAAGGGACCAAAGGGACCAACTGCACCACAAGGTCCAAAAGGTATTAAAGGTATTAAAGGTTCTAAGGGTGACAAAGGTTTCAAAGGAGCACAAGGTAATTCACCAACAGGACCAAAAGGACCACAGGGTTCATCACCTAAGGGACCTAAAGGTCCACAAGGTAACTCACCTATTGGACCGCAAGGTACAGGTGGAGCTCAAGGTTCAAGAGGAACAACAGGTGGTGTTGGTGATTCAGTACAAGGACCAACAGGACCAACAGGACCAATAGGTGTTCAGGGACCAACTGGTGATAAAGGACCAACAGCCCCTGCAGGACCAAAAGGACCAAAAGGACCGATAGCACCGGCAGGACCAAAAGGTCCGAAAGGTCCAACTGCACCACAAGGACCAAAAGGTATTAAAGGTATCAAAGGTCCGAAAGGAGACAAAGGTTTCAAAGGTGCTCAAGGTTCTTCACCAAAGGGACCAAAGGGTCCGCAAGGTTCATCACCTAAGGGTCCAAAAGGACCACAAGGTAGTTCGCCAAAGGGTCCAAAGGGACCTCAGGGCAACTCTCCGATTGGTAACCAAGGTACTCAGGGAGGACAAGGTTCTAGAGGTAATACAGGTGGAGGAGGTGACTCAACACAAGGTGCAGGTGGACCAACAGGTGCGTCAGTTCAAGGACCGGTAGGACCAACAGGAGCAAGTAGTCAAGGTGCCGGTGGTGACCAAGGACCGACAGGTCCTACGGGACCAACAGGTGATAAAGGACCAACAGCACCTGCAGGACCAAAGGGACCGAAAGGTCCGATAGCACCGGCAGGACCAAAAGGACCAAAAGGTCCAACTGCACCACAAGGTCCGAAAGGTATCAAAGGTATTAAAGGTCCAAAAGGAGACAAAGGATTCAAAGGAGCTCAAGGGTCTTCACCAAAGGGTCCAAAAGGACCTCAAGGTTCATCTCCAAAGGGTCCAAAAGGTCCACAAGGGTCTTCACCAAAAGGACCAAAAGGACCTCAGGGTAACTCTCCGATTGGTAACCAAGGTACCCAAGGAGCGCAAGGTAACAGAGGTGGTACTGGTGGTGGTGGTGACTCTACTCAGGGTGGAGTAGGACCGACAGGTGCATCTACACAGGGTGGTGGTGGACCAACAGGAGATAATAGCCAAGGAGGACCTGGACCAACAGGACCAACAGGACCGACGGGTGATGGTGGAGATAAAGGACCAACAGCACCAGCAGGACCAAAGGGACCAAAAGGACCAATAGCACCGGCAGGGCCAAAAGGACCCAAAGGACCAACTGCACCACAAGGACCGAAGGGTATTAAAGGTAACAAAGGTCCTAAAGGTGACAAGGGTTTTAAAGGAGCTCAGGGTAACTCACCAAAGGGACCCAAAGGACCTCAGGGTAGCTCACCAAAAGGACCCAAGGGTCCACAAGGTAACTCACCTATTGGACCACAAGGTACAATTGGTGGACAGGGTTCTAGAGGAAATACAGGTGGTGTTGGAGACTCTACTCAGGGTGGAGTAGGACCGACAGGTGCATCGACACCAGGTGGTGGTGGACCAACAGGTGATTCAACTCAAGGACCAACAGGACCTGTAGGACCAACAGGTGATTCACATAAAGGACTAAAAGGATTTAAAGGACCGATAGGGCCGCCAAACACTGGACCCGTAGGGGCTCCAGGACCAACAGGACCAACAGGTCCAACAGGTGATAAAGGTCCAATTGCACCAGCAGGACCAAAAGGACCAAAGGGTCCAACTGCACCGGCAGGACCAAAAGGTCCAAAAGGACCGATTGCACCGGCAGGACCAAAAGGACCAATAGGACCAAAAGGTGAAAAAGGTAGAATAGGTTCATCTCCAAAGGGACCCATAGGACCACAAGGAGCACCAGGTTCACAGATAACAGGTGACCCAGGTGGTAAAGGACCTTCGGGTTTACCTGGTGTGGATGCCCCGGGTGTTAAAGGACCTAAAGGACCTACAGGTGATTTGAGTGCTAGTTCGGGCCCAGGGGACCAAGGTTCGACAGGTATTACTGGTGTAGCGGGTGATGCAGGTTCTACTTCTGACCGTAGATTTAAAGAAAATCTTAGAGTTATTGATAGTGCTTTAGACAAAGTATTAAAAATGAGAGGTGTTGAATACTATTGGAGAGCCTTAGTTAATGGAAAACCAACAGATGATATTACAAGTATTCAAGATATAGGTGTAATTGCACAGGAAATAATGGAATACTTCCCTGAACTTGTTGGAGGTACAGAAGAAACAGGTTATACTGTAGAATATCCTAAAATTATCCCAATTATTGTTGAGGCTATACAAACCCAAACAAATATTTTGGAAGCACATGAAAAAGAGTTAGAACAACTCGAAGAAGAAATAAAAAGAAGAGGACTGATTTAACAGTCCTTTTTTTTTTCAACATATATTTTATTATATTAAAATATGAATACGTATTATAATCCCATGGAAAATAAGTTTTTAGTGTACTCAACCCAAAATGGTGGTTTGGGTGATAGATTGTTTGGTTTAGTTAGTTCTTACTTATTGGCGTTACTTAATGATTATAATTTTAGAATTAAATTAGATGATGATATCACATACGCAGATGTATTTACATCACCTATTGATTGGTGGAATGATGATTGGAAGTTATTACCATTAAAAAGAGGTAGATTTAATATTGAATCTGATTTAATTAACAATTTAGATTTTTTTAAAACTCAAACTCTATCTGAAAAATTTCCTGATTCGGATTGTGTTTATATATACTCAAATCAAAATTTCATACAATATATTTTTGAAAATGAAAAATATAAAAACAAATTAAAAGAGTTGGAATTAACACCTGAAAACTGTTTTAGTAAATTAATCAATAATCTATTGGTCTTTGAAGATGAATTTCAAAAAAATTATGATTATTTGAAGAGTAAATTAAAGTCAAACAACGTTAAAACCATTGGTATACACATTAGAACAAATCGTTTTTGGGGTGATGTACCTGAAATTTCTGATAATACTTTAGAACTATTTAACAAAACAATAGATGCTGTATCTGATGGTGATGAAAGAATATTTCTTTGTAGTGATGATGAACAGGTAATATTTGATTTAAAAAATCGATATGGTGACGATAGGGTTTTTGCGGTACCAGGTCAAGCGACCCACTACTCAAAAAATACAAAAAAAACAATCTATGATGTTATTAAAACATTCTTTGAAATATGGTTACTGTCTGAATGTGATACTATCATAGCATCATATTGGAGTAACTTCTCAAGAGTTGCGGTTCTTAAGTCGATGAAACAACCAGTTATAGTTGAAATGGAAATTAATGATAACCCTAAACAACCAACGATTGATTGGGTTAATAGTAAGAATATCAAAACAAATGATGACTTACGAAAACATTTTAACATCCCATACCCAATAGATAATGGGTTTAGATATGCCAAAATGTTAGCTTTATCTACTAAAATTTAAAAGAAATCTATTAAGAATTTTTGGTTTTTGTTTTTGTTGACTTGCTCGTAAAGTCTACCTTCTTCATATATATGTCTCATAACAGGGAAGAAGTCCCATCCGTGTGTTGGGTTTAACTTACTCTCAACTAGTGCTCTCTTTTCTAATCTAGCCAATTCAATTTCTTCATCTGTCTTGGGTCCAATTTCTTGGTGAGCAAAACTTTTTAGTTTTTCATGTACACTATTATTATCACCGAACCAAGATAAATGCCAACCTCTTACTTCATTACTTACAACACCAACATTGTATCTACCGTTTCTAATTTTTTGTGGTGTAGTTTTTTTGAAATCAGACCATAACATAACTTGCGTACCTGGCCATTCCTGAGGGTCTTCCAATTCAAAATTCCAAGTAAACCATCTTTGTCTAAAAGTTATTACTTGTAACCTTCGAACGTGGTGTCTAACATTCATAACTGAGTTTCTATCAGGCAACTCATCAACGTCCGATAACATAACACAATCATCATCTTTCATATCAAGTGATTGTAGTACCGTTAAAATTTGATTCCTTTGGAAGTTTTCTCTAAACCAATTAGGGTTTTGGTCAGATGGTGGTGTGGGAAAACCTTCTATTGCAACATTAATTATTTTATCTGAAAACTTTTCAAATAAGTGTTGGTTTTCTCTAAAATATAATGGTTTAGGTAATCCTGAATGTGTTTCACTAGATTCAACAATTACAAAGTAGTCTACATAATCATAAAGTTCATGTAATCTAAGATTAAGTAAGTCTAATTCATGAGAGAACATAAAACAGTCATAAACTTTTGAAAACTTTTCAAAAGAGTAATTAGGGATTAACTCAAGATTCTTAGGTAATTTTCTTAATATGTTTTCTGTGGGTAATAACTTAATTTGTGAATCACTTGGTTCTTCAGGTGTTAATCCTTCACGAACCAAATACTCAATATTTTTTAAGTTTTTAAAATATTCTGTTGCGGTTTCAGTATGAGCAAATGAGAACATCTTTTTTCTTATAAATTCAGAACTCCCAAACCATGAAAAATGCCAACCACCATCAACAGTTATAAATTCTTTATTTTCATCTACTTCATCCCAACGCAAATTTCTGATATGCTGAAAAATGTCTTTATTATCTATAAACTGTGAAAACAAAAACATTGAACTTCCTCTCCATTTCATACCTTTCATCCATTCCAAATTCCAAATGTACCAATCTTGTTCAAAAACAATTGGACCCATATCTAAAAATTTAATGTTATTTGAAACTATATCCATGTCAGGGATTTCATCTAAATCTGACATTATTATAACATCATCAAAATTCAAATTTAAACGATTTAAACCTTTAACCACTGAACGTCTTTGATGGTGTTCTCTAACCCAATTAATGTTTCTAATTTCAGGTAAAGCAACCAACTCATCAATTTTATATTGAGGTAGGTTTATTGGCATATCGGTCACAACAACATGGATGATTTTGTCATTCCATTTCTCAAATTCGTCTTTATTTAAAGAATAATATAATGGTTTAACCTGACCTGTAAAAGTTTTGGTGGACTCAATTAGAATAAAGTGGTCTACCTTATCGTAAAGTTCCACCAATCTGAACTTTAATAAATCTAATTCATTAAAAAAGGTGAAACAATCAATAATTTTTCTTCTCATTTTTTCTTTTAATCATAAGACATTTTCCTTTATTTTGAATATTATTTAAACTATAATTAGAAAAAATACGATTATGATATACGCAGAACCTTTTTTACAGAATTACCGTAGTAAAGAAATTGACTACATGAACTACTATTGGTTTAAAAATGCATTTACTGATGAAGAAATTGAAAAGATTATCGGAATCGGTAAAAGTCTTGAATTATATAATGGTTTAATTGGTGGACATGACACTGTTGAAAACCATGATGTTAGAAGAAGTATGATTGGATTCATTGAATGTAATCCTGAAACTGAATGGATTTTTGAAAGAATTGGTGAGCATGTTGTTACCGCTAACAATGAGTTATGGAACTTTGATTTGATGGGTTTTGGTGACGATGTACAGTTCACAGAATATTGGGGTGAAAACGGTGGACACTATAATTGGCATACAGATATTGGTGAAACTGTTTGTGCAAGAAAACTTTCAGTTATTGTACAATTAAGTAATGAAGACGAATACGAAGGTGGAAATGTTCAAATGAATATTGGTCACAATACTTTTACATTCCCAAAAGAAAAAGGGTCGATGATTATCTTCCCAACATTCTGTTTACATCGTGTGACACCAGTTACTGATGGGGTTAGAAGAAGTTTAGTATCTTGGGTTACAGGACCAAATTTTAGATAACATGATATCCATACTTAATAATGGAGAATATTATCATAAATTAGTTGAGAATAAAAAATTTATTTGGTTCATTTACCCAAAAAAAGTTCATGAAACCAAAGTATTATTAAGACCATTTTTTGATAAAAAGAACGACAAATTCAAAGGTGAAAATATATTAGAGGAATTTAATAATTTATTTCCAAATGTTATTATTTATGAATCTTACTTTGAAGATGTAATTGATGACTTAATTGATTTGGGTTTAGATGTGGATTCTTTTTATGATGGAAGAAATAAAATGTTCACACCATTATTTATAAAATTTAAAAATGGTTGGATAAATGATACAAGTAAAAATCATTGTTATTGTCCTCAAACATTGACAGAATTTATATTTGATTTATATCCTGAATACATACCAAGTGAATAAAAAAAAGGAGGTAATAACCTCCTTTTTTTATTTATACCATCCTGTATATGTTAACCTCATCTCCTCAACACCGGGTGATACATGAGACACATAGTGCCATTTACCTTTTCCTGGTGGTAAATAAAATAGAGTTAGACTGTTAAATTCAGGAACCTCAACCCTTTCAACTTTAGTTTTTTCATCATCCATAAAATGTAATAGACCACCGTATTGAGGTAGCCAATTCTTAGTCATTTGATAAACAAAACCTAATGAACCATTTGGTGAATCTAAGTGTGGAGATAAAAAATCACCTGCGGTGTAACAAGCGGCAAAAACCTCGTCCGTGTGACTTTTCTTATCGCCTGAAACTTTAGAAATAAAATCCAATATCTCTTTTGAATCTAAGAACTCTCTTATTTCACACTCATGACAATCACAATCTTCAGTGTGATTTTTATCAGTACGAAAGAAATGATAGGCGAAATTACCATCTCTGAATTCTTTTATTACATGTTGATAATTTTCAAAAATCTTTTCTTGATTTTCGGGGAAGTTTCTAACAAATGCAACTTTTTTTTCTTTAATTCCTGGGAAACTTGAAGATTCCCACCAATCTGCCGGCATATCATTATTAAACCAATTGTACATAATCTCAGCTTGTTCTTCCCTTAAGAAGTCACGGATTACTACAACTTTATTTTCTTTAAATTCCTGTACATATTTTTCGATATCTAATTCAGGATTGATTAATTCTTCTGCAAAATATTGTCTCATATTATCTTTCTGTGTTAAAAAAGAATACTTGGAATAAACGACCATCTTCTAAGTCTTTTCCAAAGTAGTCCATTGATTGATGGAAGTTATCGCCACGATACATAACTAGTCGGTTAAAAACATTTCCAAAGTTATCAAGAACTTCCCATTTGGTGTAATCTTGAGCTTCGTGAATAGCCTCACAGTTTTCCGTCTCTTCTTTTGTTCGTACTTTCAAGTCCCAACTAACTAAACCTGTATTCTTGTGTCTAAAAATACCAGTTCCCGCAGATGCTGGTGCGTTTGGTGTTAAATACAAAACACCTGCCCAATCATTCCACGAGTCGGCGTGAATCCATGAACGGTCATACGCTGTTGTGTATTGAAAACAACCTGTGTACTCAGTATGCCATCTTGTTATTTTACCTGCAAATGGGGCAATAATAGATTCAATAGTCTCTTTAATGTCCTCATTAGCAAAAGGTTCGGTTCTCATACCTGGATAGTTACCACGAACTTTAAACTCCTGTTCAAGTGCAAATTCACGAACCTCTTCGGGGTTTGAATAAAAATCGTCAATAATTAGAGCGTTTACTCTCATGTCCTTTTTTATGAAAAATATACTATAAATTAAAAAAAGACAAGTTCACTTAGATATAATCTGAATACAAATCATTGATTTGTTTTTCTAATAAACGGTAGTCAGGGTATTCGGGAATTCTAAAATCTAAATAATCTTCAGTTTCATTAAACCAATCTTTAATAACATTTTCCAAATTTCCTTGATACTCAAATTGATTATCAGGTTCGGTAACGTGCATGTCAATGTACTCAGGTACTATTCTTTTCAATAGATTAGTGACATCAACTCTGAATGTTTCTCTATTTACTACAGTTCCGTCCACCTTTCTGATTTGGCTAGTTATATAGTCACCCCACTTTTCAGTACCAAAGAAATCTTTTAATTCTCTATTGACCAAATTATAAATCTCTTCTTCGTATGCGTAGTTCTCGGCAGTTGAATAAAGACTTGTAAGGTTAGACGACAGCTCATCATCTAACTTATAAATCATATCTGATAATTCATTTTTTGTGGTATTTTTCATGAATTCTTGGGTGATTATCTCACCATCATATTCTTCACCTTCATGTTCTACAAAAAACTTATGTAACAAATTATCAAAGTTTCCTTCATCTAATTCTTCAACCACCGTTGACACATCAACACTATCATTATAATACCAATCCGTTGGTTCGTCTGACAGTACTCTTTTTGCAACACCTCTAGCGGTACCGTCCCTTCCTCTATCATCAAAGAACTCTGATAAATCATCTCTACTCATTATCATGTAATACTTGTCCCCTTCTTTTTTTACGTCAGTTAAAAATTCATCAACAACATAGTCAATTGTAGATTGAGGATTTTTGTTATACAGAATCTTAAGGTATGCTTGAGGTATTTCTTCCATAAAAAATTCCGTAACGTAATCCATAGATACATCTATTTTCTTTTCCAAGAAATCGTAAAAAGAAATGTAGTTGTCGTTGAATACTTTTTTGACAAAGTCTTTTATCATATTGTATTCCTGCTCAATGAATAGGTCGTTTAATTGGTCGATTGTCATATCTATAAATATAAAAAAAGGGGAAAACTTCCCCTTTGATAAAATTAAAGAAAAAATAGTGTATTACTTCTTTTCGTAATACTTTTCTACAGTTTTCTTGATGGCGTTTTGCACCACTTGTGAAGCCGAACTCTGTTGTGTTTGAACAGTCTGTTGTGTAGCCTGACCCTGATTTTTGTTTTTACATCCGCAACCCATGGTTATTTATTTTTTTTGGTTTTATTTTAGTTTATATAGATAAATATATTCGATTTGTTTTTACAGTAAATAATATGAATAGTTCAAAAAAATATGGTTTTGTTTGGTGGGGAACTGCGGGTTGTGGTTCTCGGGCTGTCTCTGTGTTTATGACTCATTCGGGTTGTGATGATTTATATAATCATAATGAAGATTTTTTGGTTTGGAAGACGGGTCCCTTTACACATGCTCAAGGAATACCCGACGGGTTAGAACACTTACCTATTATATGTAATACTAGAAACCCTTACTCAAGAGCCGTGTCCGCTTTTTTGGACGAAACAAGGGAAGAGGGTAACAAGGAGTATGGATATTCTTTTGAGAGATGGTTAAAAGAAATATACTTTGTTGATGGTAGATATCCAATTTCACATGATGAGTTTTACATGACGCAATGGCCAAAGATTGGTCGTAACCCTGATTACATTATTAGAATGGAATATATGTTGGAAGATATTCAGAAGATTCCCGTGTTAATGAGTTTACCTCACTTGGAGAGAGGATTGGAATATGTTTCAGAAAACAGATTCAAAGGTGAGAACCCACGAGACGAATACATCGGTAACATTCAACATTATCAGAAATATTATAACCAAGAATTGGCTGATTTGGTTTACAACAATTTAAAAGATTACTTTGATTACTTCGGTTATTCAAAAGATTCTTGGGTATTGTAATATTTATCTTAAAACATTTTATGAGTTTGGGTAAAGTATTGTTAGAAGGTAGGAGGGAAGACTTCATTCAGAAGTATAGAGGTAAATTCAATTTGGAACAATTGAAGAGTATTATCTCAGCCGCCACCCAACTTTCACAGAATCTAAAGTTTATTGATTTCTTGGGTAGAACCATATCTCCTTTGAACTTTGAACAAAACTTGAATGATGCGGTAAAATTAGTTCCTGAGTTTGTTCGTTACCAAGAAAACTTACCCGTAAAAGATATTAATCAATATGAGAGTATTGACCAATTACGTGATGTTATATCCACTCATACCAACAGAGATAGAAGAAGTGTTCAGGACAACGACGGTGCTATTAAAATTTATGAGGATGATAACTTCGTTATTGTAAGTCCAACAAGTCATGAAGGTTCTTGTTATTATGGTGCCGGCACCAAATGGTGTACAGCAACTAGAGATTCTTCAAAACACTTTGATGGTTATAATGAAAGAGGTAAGTTGTTTTATGTAATTTCTAAAAAATTACCATCAGATAACAAATACTACAAGATTGCCTTATACAAATTATTTAGTGACCACGAAGAATATTACGATGCTGTTGATGCTAATATGAGTGCGGGAGAGGTTCTGAAAATATTTGGTGATACATGGAAAAAAGTAATCGGTTCAATAAATAAATTTATGTCTGAGAACTATTCAGATAAACAAAAGATATGGACTGACCGTGCAACTGCAAGGGAGGAAGAACTGAGAATCAGAAGAGAGGCTCAAGAAGCGGAACGTAGAAGAATTTTGGCTAAACAAGAGGGACTCCGTGAGAGTGATGCTTGGGCTGAGGGTAATTGTGATGATGTTATTGCAACATCAGCAAGGGCAGTTTACCAATTAATTCAATCAGAAGGTGATGTTGAGGAAGGTGAGGACATTTACTATTTGGTTCAAGAAGAGTATAGACACTATAGTTTACCGGCCTTCAAGTGGATGGGTGGGGCTCATAATAATGTATATGCCGTAGGGGATGATTCTGATGCTGATGAAGCTGCGTATGTAAACTTAGATGAATATGTTACTGAATACGGTACAACTGGATTTGCAGAAGGGTTTGCTGAGAATTACATTGATAAAGATGCGGTTGTTTCTATGTCTGAGGACTTGTATAACGATTGGGTTCGTGATTCACCTGAGGACCATATCGATGAAAGTAGACGACAACCCAGTGAGAAACAAAAACAATTCTTGGAGTTTTATAGAAAAAAACTTGAAATCCTAAATAAAAAATTAACACAGGTGACAGACCCTGATGATAAAAAAAACATTGAGGATGATATCATAGCGGCTCAAAGTGAAATTGAAGAAATACAAGAAAATCCTGAGGGTGATTTCAGTGAAGAAGATATTGAAAGTGCGATTGAAGCTATGGTTAGTAATGTAGAATATGACCCAGTAGGATTTTTAAAAGACTATGATATGGAGGTTGAAAATTATATAGACAGGGAAGCTTTGATTAAAGGAATTATTGAATCAGATGGTAGAGGTGGTGGATTAGCTGGATACGATGGTGAGGAACACGAACAAGAGGTGTGTGGTGAAACGTATTTTATATACCAAATAGAGTAATTCTATTTCAACTTTAATTTTTTTTATTTATACTATCCTATATGAATTTAGATTGGATAATACAAGACCCTATAGACTTTGAACACAAAGAATATGTTTTGATGGACTATACTCAGAAACTTGATGATGAGTTACGTGTGTTGAAATTATACCCATCGTTCCAAGAGTTATCTCTTCATTATGCCAACACCAGTGTTTTTTTAGAAAAACAAAAACTACTGTTATTAAAAAAAGAAGAACTTGAACCCGACGAGGAAGTTCTTATATCTGATTTAGAATATCAGATGGTTGAAATTAATAACCAAGAAGAAAAAGATGAACTTATGAAGATTGCCAAAATGGCAAATACCAAGTTCAAAGAGTATTTTATGATTGCCAAGTCTGTTTGGCAAGTTGTTTATGATTCCTTAGAAATGGAGTTCGTAAACATGTCACCAATTGAAAGATATGATATTGGATTCTTAAGGGTTAACTACGACTCAAAGTTTTTGATATTTCAATATCGTATTGAAACCACAATGGAAGATAACCCAACAAATAAGTGTAATGTTGAACTTATCTATTCAGGAAAAAAGAAAGACTTTTATAAAACTGCCTTAGAGAATACGACCTTTGAGTTGACAGACTACTCTATTCCATTTTTTGATTTTACATCCAAACAGAAATTCCCTTTTGAGGAAAGTTTATTACCATTGATGAAGAGAAGAGTTCTCACTTATGTTTTTCAAACATCAAAGTTTTACAACTTTAAAAAGTAATAGCGTGACAATAGAAGAAATCATCGAATTGGTAAAAGAAAATCCAAACGACATGGAACTTGGAAGAAAGATTAGAAATTATGTCAACCAACACCTCGACAAAGAAGCCTGATTTAGTTGCATGGGATGATGATAAACAAAAATATGTTTCATCAATATTACCATATGCCACAAACGTTTCAGGTCCAATTATCAAATTAGATGACGTTAGTGGATTCAAAGAAAGAGGAATAAGTAAAGTTCAGAAGACTTTTACTAAAAAGTACAAAGAACTTGTTGATGAGTATAATAATTTAGTTGACGAGGTTAATCTAAATGAGTTAATATATAACTCCAATTATACTTTTGAACCGGTTATTGGTGAAATTTATCATTTGTACCAAAGAAATAATGGAGAATATTTCTTATCTTTGATTTCACCTTCCGAATGGAATAGAAAACATATCGTAACAGTTACACTTAATTCAGAACACAAATGGGTTTCAACAAAAGAATCGTAGACAAAGAGTTGGTTATTAAAACCAAAGAAGAAAATCTCGGACAGTTGTTCCGTGCCGATGCCTTAATCTTTATGGATAGTTGGGCATCAAAATTTCATGAACTTTACCAAAAGGGAATGAATAAAAAAGATATAATCAAAAAAATAGAAAATGTTAATTAAAAATTTAGAAAAATTATTAAACAATCGCCTCGGAGTAATTCACGTCGGCGCATCGGCAGCTGAAGAGCGTGACTGGTATTACACAAAAGGGTTTGAACCAATTTATTGGATTGAAGCAGACCCGAATAAAGTTTTCACTATACAAGACAATATTCGTGAATACGAAAATCAGTATTGTATAAATGCTGCAATTTCAGACAAGGAAGAAGAAGTTAATTTTTATATAACTTCAAACAAAGGTGTATCGTCATCTTTGATGGTCCCAAACCTACGACCTGAAATTTACGACAATCAAAGTCATGTAGTATCTGAAACCATCAAGGTTAAAACAAAGACACTCAAAAATGTAATTGAAGAGTATAAGTTGAATCTAAATGATATTAATTTTCTATCGATGGACATCGAAGGCTCAGAGTTAAATGCTCTTAAATCGTTGGGTGACTTGGTCAAAGAATTTGAATTCATTCAATGTGAATACCACACCCACGAAAATTACATCGGATGTCCTATGTTGACGGAGTTAGTTGATTATCTAAAACCTTTTGGTTTTGAAGTAATTGGTTCAGAAGACTCAGGTGAAGAGTGGGGTGATGTCTTGTTTAAAAAAGTAAAATAAAATGGAAGAGTCACCACTATTATATCCAACTGAAGTAACCGTAGACGACAAGACGGTATCGTTGGTATTGATGGGTGGTCTTGGAAACTTAATGTTCCAAATGTCGGCTCTTCTATCTTATTGTAAGGACAAAGACTTAAAACCATTATTAGGTTATTGGAC
>Ga0102831_1000446_pt1 | contig 18562 bp, 17 predicted proteins | sample ColrivemetaGS747_FD_84508 | JGI IMG/M metagenome (GOLD analysis project Ga0102831, IMG submission 84508) | Estuarine microbial communities from the Columbia River estuary - Freshwater metaG S.747 | ecosystem: Environmental > Aquatic > Marine > Intertidal zone > Estuary | place: USA: Columbia...
ATGTTCCCTATTGAAATATTTGAACAAATTAATGGATACTCCAACAAATATTGGGCATGGGGATATGAGGATACTGATTTACTTTATCGTTGTAAAAAACACGGCGTTGACCTTGATACTTTAAAACTTAAAAATTTAGGTAAGAGAGGTAAAGCGATAAGATTTAATGGAACAAATTCTTTTGTGAGAGCAAAAAATGAAATTGACTTTTACATAAGTGGAACCTTTCACATTTCATTTTATCCCGATTCTCTACAACCTAATCATGATAAAGAGTCTGATGAGTATACCGTGTTTAGTGTACCTGGTTATGATTTTGCAATATGTTATAATTCCTTTTCTAGATATAATTTTTGTGCATTTGACAGTCAACTAAACGTATTGTTTGTTAACTCTAAAATAATTCAAAATTATAAAACTAATATCACTGTTACTGTTGATATGGAGGAGAAGAAAATATATGTTTACCAAGACGGAAAATATATTGGAGAGACTAGAACATTTAAAAAATTAAATAGATATCGTTTACAACCATATCTTTATTTAGGTGTCGGTAATCCTGAAAGACCTGTCATACCAAATTTTTTTAAAGGACACATTGATTCATTTGCATATTTTAATAAAGTACTTAATAATAGTGAAATAATTGAACTTGCAAATAATGAGATTTATTCATTAAGAAGAGATTTTGGTGATTATCAATCCTCAAAATCGTTAATGTATTATTACGATGCGAATCATATTAAAAAATATAAATTAACTGACTTAAGCGGTAACGGTAATGATGCTGAAATTATTAATTGTGAAATAGTAGATTTGGATTTCGATGATTATACTGAGGTGAAAATACCACATAGAAGAAAATCGTTATTTAAATCTTTAAAACATGAAGAGAATGGTTTCTTAGGTAACAAATGGAAGGATGAAGCAACTAGATGGAACCAATTAAGATTTCACAATGAAGTTTCAACAAGTGAGGATATCATTTACAAAGATGGATTAAATGATTTATTATTTGTTGAACATGGTAAATTTAAAACTAAAAAAATAACGCAAATTAACGTCGGAATATGAGTCACAAGTTAGGTATATGTATACCATATCGTAATAGGAAAGAACATCTTGATAATTTAATACCATTTTTATCTAATCATTTAACTCAAATAGGGATTGACCATACTTTTTATGTCGGTCATCAAATAGACGATAAATTATTTAATAGAGGTGCAATGAAAAACATCGCAGCTCATTATGCATTTGAAGATGGTTGTGATTATGTTGCTTGGCACGATGTGGACATGTTACCACATGAAGAAGCTGATTATTCTTACCCAACATCTAAACCAATACATATTGCAACCAAATTATCAAAATATAATTACGGGTTAGGATATGACCAATACTTTGGTGGGGTTGTTTTATTCAACAAAGAACAAGCGGAAAAGACAAACGGTTATTCAAATGAATATTGGGATTGGGGTCAAGAAGATGATGACTTATTTTGGAGATGTTATTTTGAGAAGTATACCACAGGTAGAATTTTTAAATCATATAAAAATAAATCAGTTGCAAATTTTACAGGAGATAAATCAGTAATTGCAATATCCATAAATGATGATATTAATTCTTACTTAACCGAAGACCATACAATATCAATTTTATTTAAGGCAGAACAACAACCAGAAAAGGTTCCAATATTTTTAGTTGGAGATAAAAATAAAAAATACATTGAATACCCATTATTAAGAAAAGATGGTAGTTGGACTTGGGGATTGTCATTTAACAATTCACGTTCAGTTAACATGGTAGTATATGATAGAAGTAGTAATCATTATTATAATTGGGCTAAGAAGTTTGAGGGTGAATGGACGTGGGTTACTACATCATATGATATGGAAAACAAAAAAATGTATTTCTATGTTAATGACGAGTTGGTAACAAACGCAAATGGTGTAAAAGAAAGTTTACCAATGCAATTAAAGAAAGATTTAAAACCACATAAAAAAGATAAACCATTAATACTTGGTTTTTGTAATCACATCAATACTTTTTTTAAAGGTCAAATATCGGAGATAAAAATCTATAATAGATTTTTTAAAGACGTTAATAATGTATTCGATTCAAATAAAGGTTTGGTTTTACATTATGATTTTGAAAACGGATTAGTTGATAACGTTGGTGAAAGTTCTTTAGAGGAACTAAATGTTAAGTTTACTAAAGAAGATATTGATGTTATTGAAAGTGTTATTCCATTTAGAAGAGAAAGTAAATTTACCTGTATGCATCATACCGATGAGGGGTTTGTTGGGGGTAAGTGGGTTAAAGGTGAGACAACGGCAAGAAATGAAAAAAGATTTGTTACAGAAATGCAACAAGGGTTGATTAATTACAAAGAAGATGGTTTAAGTAACGTATTAAATGTTATGGATATTGATAATATAGACGTATCTTTATATCCGAACACTAAATTTATAAATGTAAAAATGAAATGAGCAACTTTGACGTAACCAAAAGTGAATTAGATAAGGTAGGTTGTGGTATGTGTTTAGCAAAATGGACTCAAGTTACTATGCATTTACACAACGGAATGACACACTCATGTCATCACCCTGTACCACACAAAATACCATTAAGTGAGATAAAAGAAAATCCAACAGCATTACACAATACCAAGTATAAAAAACTGGCTCGTAAAGAGATGTTGGAAAATAAAAGACCTGGTGAATGTGATTATTGTTGGAGCGTGGAAGATAACTCTAACTCATTCTCAGATAGAGTGTTTAAATCGAATGAATCTTGGTCATTACCACACTTAGAAGAAATTAAAGGATTAGATTGGAGAGCAAATTATAATCCAAGATATGTCGAAGTAAGTTTTTCAAACACATGTAATTTTAAATGTGCATATTGTAGCCCAATGGCATCTTCAAAATGGGTTGAAGAAATTGAAAAATTTGGTGGGTACCCATTGTCATATAATTTTAACAATTTAGAGTGGTTAAAAGAGACCGGTCAATTACCATATAAACAAACTGAATACAACCCATACGTTGAATCTTTTTGGAATTGGTGGCCTGAATTATATAGAGACTTACATACGTTTAGAATAACAGGTGGTGAACCATTGTTAGCTAAAGATACTTGGAAGGTATTAGATTTTATTGCTGAGACACCTGAACCAAATAGAAAACTAAATTTATCTATCAACACTAATTTAGGTGTACCAAAGAACTTGATTAATGAATTCGTTAAAAAAGCTAAGAAGATAATTGAGGAAGATAGAGTTAATGAATTCGTTATATTCACATCATGTGAAACATGGGGGGAACAAGCCGAGTACATTAGATTTGGTTTAAACTTTAATCAGTTCTTAGAAAACGTTGAATACATTGTACAAGAGTTACCTAAAGTGACCATCAATATTATGTCTACATTTAATGCATTATCACCATTTGGTTATGATAAGTTAATTGACAAGGTACAAGAACTAAAAGAAAAGTATCAAAATAAAGAAAGGTATTGGAAGTCAGCAATTCAATTAGATACCGCTTATTTAAGATGGCCACCACATTTATCTGTTAAAATTTTAGATAGAGAACATAAGGACTTAATCTTAGAGTCTGCTAAAAAGGCGTTCTATTATGCAACACCAAAATTCACAAACGATTACTTTGGGTTTTCAGATACCGAAGTTCAAAAGATTAAAAGACTTTATGATTTTGCAATATCTGATGATGGATTTGAAGTTGAAAAGAACAGATTAGACTTTGTTAAATTTGTTGATGAATATGACATAAGAAAGGGTACAAATTTTTTAAATACATTCCCACAATTAGAAAACTTTTATAATGAAATTAGAAATAAAAAAAGGTGAACCATGGGTCATGTGGCCCGACCTATTAGTGGGTAATTTTAATGATTATCCCGCTAATAAAATTTTTGACCATAAGGGTGACTATGTTTTCACAATCGAGTTTGAATTGGTTGAGCAAATCACCGATAAAGTATGTTTATTCTCAAAATTACCCTCCTATTTTGGAGTTGATTTAAGAAATGGTGGTATCACCTTAACCTACTCAGAAAAGGACAAGGAAACGGATTATATCGATGCAAATTATAATTGGTTAATCGATAGAAAATACGAATTGAAAATTGAAAAGAAAGAAAAAAATGTTATATTAACAATAGACAAGTTTCAAATTTTTAATTTTAAAATTGAAAACGACCTAAAAGAAGATTCTGACTCACATATTATATTTGGGGCGGGTAATTTTCCTAAAAATGGGTTTAATTTAAATTATTTTAACGTTATATTATACAGTATTAAAATAGTAAAAGATGGTGAAGTAATTTCACATAATGACTTTGAAAAATTCATACACGGAAAAAGTTACGATATAACTGGTAACTGTAATTTTATTCACAAAATAATATAAAAAATATGTCAGAAGAATTAAGAGAATGGAGAGAAAAGAACTTAAACTCAATTAGTTGTAGTTTTTGTGCAGCAAAATGGTATAATGCAAGTCTTCATTTGGGTCATGGATTTACTAACTCATGTCACTTACCATTACCACACCCTATTGATTTAGAGGAGATTAAAACAAATCCATCCGCACTTCATAATACAAAACACAAAAAGGAGATGCGTAGAATGATGTTGACAGGAATTAAACCTGCCGAATGTTCATACTGTTGGAAAATTGAAGACATTGGAAGAGGAAACATTTCCGATAGAGTTTATAAAAGTCAAATCTATAAAGAGGAAGACATCGCCGCATTAAAAGATATTCCTTGGGACCAAGACATCCCATTAAAAACAGTTGAAATTAGTTTTGACCGTATATGTAATTTTGCTTGTAGTTATTGTAATTCAGGTTACAGTACAACTTGGGGTAAAGACATTAGAAATAATGGGGCTTATCAAAAGTTTAAAACCAGTAGTGCTGGTGCATATTATGCCGATGGTTCTTGGTCTGAAGTATATGGAAAATATGGTGAAGATAATCCATACGTAAAAGCGTTCTTAGATTGGTGGCCTGAATTGTCACAAACATTAGAAGAGATTAGAATTACTGGTGGTGAACCATCACAAAGTCATAATTTTTGGCAGTTTATGGAGTTGATGAAAAAACATCCAGCTAAAAATTTAAGACTTGCAATTAACTCAAACTTAGGTTTAAACGAAGCTACCGTTCAAAAATTAATTGACATCACCAAAGAAGTTGAGGTTAAAGAGTTTGACATTTATACGAGTAATGAATCATATGGTAAACATGCTGAATATATCAGAGATGGTTTGAAATATGATATTTGGAGAAATAATGTGGTTAAAGTTATTGAAAACGCTAATATTAGACAACTCGTTATAATGATGACAATTAATAGTTTATGTCTTTTCAGTATCACCGAGTTTTTAGATGATATGTTAGAAATTAAAGGTAAGTATGGAGCACATAAATTAATTGTTGATTTCAATATATTAAGATGGCCGGCATTTATGTCACCTTTAACATTACCTGATGATATCAAACATGATTTACATGGTAAGTTATCAATGTGGTGGAGAAAACATAAAAAGAATCCATTAATCAATATGCATGAAGGTGCTCAAATAGAAAGACTTATTGATTATATTGAAGTGGTTAGTAGAGGTCATAATTCAACTGAAATGGATAAGAGTTTACAATATCACGATTTTAAAAGTTTCTTTAATCAGTATGATATTCGTAGAAATAAAAACTTTAACGAAACGTTTCCTGAATTATCTGAATGGTACGATTCTTTAGAGATTGACTTGACAATACCCGACGTAAGAGTTACCGATGGTAGAATAACACATTATGAGGCAGGTGAATATGAGTCTGATATTAAAAATAATAACGAATAATGAATTTTTTATTTGAAGATTTCGATAATTGGGGTAATTTAATTTCATGTGAAGATGTAAATCCGTCTGGAATAAGAAGATTCACAAGATCACCGTTATTAAATGCTGCAAGCATCTACCATTCATTTAATAAATTGAATAACTTTATTCAGTATAAAAATTCAGATGAAGATGTTGATGGTTACTATATTATATCCTTAGGAGTAAATCATAGTCCTGAAGATTGGACTGGATATAACTCAAATAAAAAAAGTCTATTTTCATATATTAGTGAAAAATATTTAGCTGACATTAAAATAGGTAAAGCTTTTTTACTGATTGACCAAAGTTTTGAAGGTTACCAATCTTCTTGGTTATGGGATTGGTTCCATACAGAATGTAGTATATTTGAAATACCACCTAAACAAATCATATATGTAACGGGTAATATGATTGTTGATGTGTTTTATAATGATTGGGCCAACGCTAATAATATTTCTGAACGAATTAAAGTTGTTGGTTATTCTCATTTTGAATTAGATATGGCAATGGAGTGTTATCGAAAAGGTGAGACTGAAAACCCATTACATTCATTTAACGATAATTTAAATTATAAGTTAGAAAATATAAATCAAATTAAAACTTATGCGTGTCTTAATAAAAGATTAAGAAATCATAGAATTTGGTTTTATAAATATCTTTATCATTCTGGATTATTAGAAAAAGGATTGGTTAGTATGAATAAATTTGGAGAATTTAGTCACTACTTTGAGGGTAAGGAAATGTCAAAATTAGAAGTGTCAATCATTACTAAAAATTTACCTCTGTTGGTTTATGATAAACGTAATGATGAACTTGATGATAATTTTTATATTAGAAGATTTAATGACCAAGTTTGTTTAGATACCTTTATGACAGTTATCAGTGAAGCTCAATGTAATGATAGTGATAATACGATGTTCTTAAGTGAAAAAACATTTAAAGTAATTGCTTGTAGACATCCTTTTATTATTATGGGAAATAAAGATAGTATGAGAATGATGAGAGAAATTGGTTATAAAACATTTGATGGTTTTATCGATGAATCATATGATGAATTACCGGCACATGAAAGATTACAATACATAACAGAATCAATAAGGAAGGTTGATAACATTAAAGATAAAATTGAATGGTATAAATCAATGGAAGATATTTTAGAACACAATTATAATACATTGATAAATAAACTATATAAAATACCTAAAGAGTTTAACGATATTCAAAAATATTGTCAAACCATATATAAAAAACTATTATAAAAATGTACGATTGGTATAAATGGAAATTAATAGATAAATTACAAAAAAAATCTAAAGCAATTATTGGTATCGGGGATAGTTTTACTCAAGGACAAGGTGCCTGTTCTATTGATTTATGGAAAAAACATAATTGGGATTTAGGTGGTGTTGGAATTAAAGATGAAAGAGAGTTACTCACATCTTTTTATGAAAATTCTTGGGTTAATAAATTATGTACAAATCATTTTACTGACCACGTACCGATTAATTTAGGTATGGTTGGTAGAGGTAATAGAGGTGCGGTAAAGGAACTTTATTTACATCCAGAACTTAATATGGAGTCTATTGAAGAAAAGATTGTGGTATTCATGTTAACTGGTATTGAACGATTTGATTTTGTACATAAAAATTTACATGAACATATTCATTTTTTAACAATTTCGCCTAACCCCGATACGAAAGGGGACCACTCAAAATTGTGGGCAGAATATTACGAATCGATTTGGAGTGATAAATTTGGAATCATTGAAATGTTATTGAGTATTGCTGAAGCTAAAACATGGTGTAAGGCTCATAATGCTAAATTATATTTAACAAGTGCATTTAGACCTGAATATGAAAGACAACCATTTATAAGAGGTATTATGGGTGATATTGATGATGAAACAAATTACCTATATAAACAAACCGAATATATAAAAAGTTTAGTTGACATTATTGATTGGAAAAAATTTATTAGACCAAATGGATTTAAGTGCGTTAGTGATTTTCTTTGTTCGTTAGAAAATAGAGAAGATTTAATTGAAGAAGTTGGGTCGGCAAAGTACTATGAATTTGCTGGAAAAATTAAAAAATTTAGTCCTAGAGGATATGTCACAAATTGTGCACATCCATCTCAAAAAGGACACGAAGCAATTGCAAAATCAATATATGAATCGATTATTGAGGATATAAATAAAGAAAAAGAAGTAATAACAAATAAAATAACAAATTTAATATAAATGGAACAAAGAAGATTTTTACCGACATTATCGGAATTAATAGATAGATTATCTATCGTACAATTAAAAGAGGTTTTTATAACTGACCATAAAAAAGAATACGCACAAGAAATTGCAGATATCACACATGACATTCAATTAATACTTGAAGAGAAAGATGTTGTTATTACTGGTGAAATGTTAAGAGCTGTTATCGTTTGTTCCCAAATGAATTTACATATTTGGCATAATGAATCAAATGTAAGAAGTGGTAAAGAAGGTCCAAGCAAATTGGCATTAACTCACGGACTTAATGGTATAAGAAATACCGCCAAAAACAAAATTCAAGAAGTAGTTGGCGGTAGAAAAGACTATAAGATTGATTGTATAGCCGCAGATTTTAAAGATTGGGAAATTAGTTGGAATAATACAACTCAGGATACTCAACAACAAGGTTAATACCACCTTTTTCATACGCATTCCTATAAACATCCTCTATTGTGTCCCACTTGGTTAAATCATAGATACCAATGTTGGGACACATTGATTTAAATTCGTTAATGTAGTTTCCTCTATGTTGATGACCAGGGTCTAATGGTTTATCTGAACCTTTACCTAATCGTATAATCATATTTGGATTCCATTTTCCTTTACTCATCAATCCAATTTTATCGACATGATTAATTAATTGATTTGAGGCACAAATAATAAAGTCCCAACGCGGGTAAAATGTAATCACAAATTTACCAGCCATCGCCATTCCTAAAGACATCCCCATTTGTGATTCTTCTATTACTGGTAATTCTATCATTTTTTCTTTTGGTACGTCACCTATGGTTGTACTCATAGGATTACCGTGCCAAAGGACTTGTTGACCGATAAATACGGTGTCTTCTTGTTCTCCAAGGTAAGTCATCGACTTTGTTAATGCGTCTTTATATGGGGTGTATTCTGGGTTACTCATTTTAAATCTTTTTCTATGTTTTCAATTATGTTTTTTGCAATTATTTCGTGACATTCTTTTGATGGGTGATGATCATCCGGAGGATTTTCACCAAATTTTTTAGTATCATATTTTATTCTAAGATGTGAAAAATTATCTTGTAATTCTCTTATTGTTAAGTGTTCAATATTATTATGTGTTAATTTTATAAATCTTTCATTTAAGAATTCATCTTCTAAAATACTTGGGACCAAGTTATTTTCCCAAGCCATAATTCTTGTTTTAATACCTTTCTCTTCGTAAAACTTTAATTCTTTTTTTAATCTTAATATTTGTTTTTGAGTGTGATCAACAATCCAATCATCAAAGGTCATATTGTTTTTCTCCATCCAATTAAAAAATTTCTCACTATTCCAACCAACATCTTTACTACCCGGCCAAACACTTGCATGTTCGATTACACCTTCATCAATAAAGTAAAATTTATTTCTCCAAAGTTGTGATAACTGAATTACAATATAATCAAAATCATCGTAGTCATATCTTTCAGTCGAAAGGTGTGTATTGGCGTTTATATTATCTTTAAAGTTAAAAATTGTTTGAAAAAAATCAAATGTTTCATCTTCACAACCACCATTCATCTTTTTAAACACCTCAAATGTTTTAAAATGGTTCGAAACTAATCTTGGATATCTTAATGTGTCTCTAAATTTTCGATGAGCATCATTAACGGTATCGTCATTATAAGTAAATTCATTTTCGGGGTATTTTAATCGATTTAATTCTGAATAAAAATATAATCCCTGACCCCAAGTAAATGAACACCCACCAAATAAAATTCCCTTCATGTTTTATTTATTAAATTCTTCTTTATTTTCCATGTACCAAACATATGCTAATTTAAGTCCATCCTCAAGTTTTGTCTTAGACTTCCAACCCAAATTTTCTTTAATTTTATTAGAATCAATTCTACGAGTTGGTATCATAGATGGTTTACCCTGAATATATTCAGTTGGAGCGGAATAATCAACAATGTGTTTCATTTTATCTAACACATCATTCACTGAATAAACTTCATTTGAACCAACATTATATACTTGAAACATTTCAGTTTCTTTTTCCATTACAACTTGTAACGCCTCAACAAAATCTTCAATATAAAGTAAATCTCTTAATTCACTACCATCACCCCATACAGGAATTGGATTCATTTTATCTGCAACTTTACGAATAGTCGCCGGAGTTACGTGACATTTGTTAAAATCGTACTTATCGTGAGGACCAAATAAATTTGCAGGTCTAATAACCGTACATTTCATTTTTACAGGTAGATACTTTCCATATAACTCACACTGAACTTCAGCATAACGTTTCATCCAACCAACAGGGAAGTAAACGGGGTAAGGTTCATTAAACAAGAAATCAGTCTCAACAACGGGTTCATCTCCCTTTGGTGGGTAAACTGTGTTAGATGATAAGAAAATGTAATGTTGAACCTTATTTCTCCAACTGGCATCAATTAAGAAGTTATTCATTGCAACATTTGGGGTAACATGAGCTAACGGGTCTACCACAGTGTCAACCGCGTTTGAAGTTGAAGCCGCTGCGTGAAAAACAACATTAACACCTTCAGTTGCCTCTCGACATCCTTGATATGTTTGTAAATCATGTTGAGTATATTCTAGACCATCGTATTTAGTTCTAACACCACGTTTGTGTAAATTAACTCTTAAATTTGTATATCCTTCCTTTATTAATCTTGCGGTTAAATTTTGACCCACTAATCCCGAACCACCAGTGATTAATATTTTAGATTTTTTATCCATTATTTTATTTATTTTATTATATTAATTTATCAGGTACTTGACTTTTAACAAAAAAATCTTTTTCGTATATGAAATCGATAAATGTAAAACGTCTAAAATTATTTTTAACAGCCTCAACCGCATGTTCAGGATTGTTTTGAGTGAAGTCTAATACACAGAAATTATCATTTATTGGTAAAACTGTTGTTCGTATTTTATTTTCCTCTATAATTAATTGACCACCACCATCATTATAATCTTTTTCGTAAGATAAGTAAATCAATATCACACAAATTCTACCTTCATTTTTACCATCTCTATGTTTTTGGATAAAATCACCATTCTCATATAAAGTAAAATTAGAAACGTGAGATATGTTGCCAAGATAATCTGGATATAATTTAGTGATAAAATTCTCAGACAACTCCTCAAAATATTCTTTCAATCTATCTAACGTGTAGCTAGGACCTTGACTTTCCCACCAACGTTGTCCAACCGTACGATTATTTTCAATAATATATTGGTCCCTTAATGGTATTTCATCTTCAGTAAGATGTATTTTATAATTTTCATGTGGACCATAAATGTTATAATCTAAACGATATTTGTAGATATCTTTAGTTTCGGAAGATTTAATTAATAAATCTATCTTATCAAAAAACTCATCTTTATTTGTTGTTAATTCATCTGTTTTACCAACATAATAACCGTAGTTTAAATAATCATTAACACTAACACTAACACCTTCAGCGGGTTCTAATTTACAATAATAAGAGTAAACTTTACTTAATCCATCTTTAAATGATGTTTTAGGAAGTAAACCATATTCTTTCTGTTTGGTAATATCCATTTGTCTTCTTAAATCACCGTTTGGTTTTGTTGAGTCCCATGTAATATTAACTGATTTGTGACTAGCGAGAATTAAACTCTCCACCATATATTTAATTGTAATTTCTTCAGCCGAACCGAAATTTACAATATCATTTATTTGTTTATCATACATTTGGTAAATTGCATCTGCAACATCTTCACCATAAACAAAATCTCTAATCGGACTACCATCACCCCAACATTCTATTGTACCATTTGAATGATAAACCTTTTTAACTGTACTAGAAATTACGGTACCTCCACCAGTAAAATCATCATATTCACCGTATATATTTGCAGGTCTGATTATGGACCATTTTTTATATCCATATTGAACTTTATATGCTTCTAACAATAGTTCACCCATTCTTTTAGACCATGATGGAAACCAATCATGTTCAGATGGTAATGTTTTCCATACATCAGACTCAACAAATTTTTCGGAAGGTGCATAGACACCCACAGAACTCATAAACACTAACCAAATATCCATTTTTGAACATTGATTAATTAACTCCGTGTTAATTTTAAATGATGGATAAAGAAAATCCACAGGAGATTCCTTAGCCCTTATTGGTGACCCTTTAACTCCAAATGCGTTAACAACAACATCTGGTTTATATCTATTTAAGACGTCTCTTACATTATTATCGGCGGTTAAATCTAAACATTCATACTTAAAATAATCTTCGTGTTCATAAGATATTTTAAATTGTATTGGTTTAATATCAACCCCAACAACAATAAAATTTTCTTTTAAAAATTTCTTTATCAAATAAGTCCCCACTAAACCAGAACATCCGGTTATTAATACTGTTTTCATTTTATTTCTTTATTTATTAGGTGGTCAAAAAAGTAATCAACGTCTTTAGTTGATTTAAATATATTCAACACTGACTGTTTATTTTTTTCAAATCTTTCAAAGTTATTATTGTAGAATTCTATAACTTTTTTTTTATTTTTATTTAATCGTTTAATTTCATCTAAAACCATAAAAAATCTTTTTCTAATGTTAGGCTCCTTATCATAGCTATGATCTATAAAGTCATCAAAAAGGTCAAAATGATGTAATTCCCTTAAATATTTTACATGTCTTTGTGAAGATAGAAAAATTGGTAATTGATAAAAATAAAATGGTTTTAATGACTTTTCAGTGATATGTACTGCATCATAATGATAATTTGACTCAGTTACGATGTTAACGTATGTGTTTTCAAATGTTTTAGTCTCATAAATTTGTTCCCAATTAAATGAACCTAAAACCTGTTCTGCTTCAAACCATCCCGACTCCTCTTCATATTTACTTCTTTTTATATCAATAGAATCAAAATAATCAATTTCAGGTTTTAAATGTTCAATTTCTTCATTATATAATATTCCATTATAAAAATGAGTGAATGTTTGTTGTCTTTTAGACCATCCCATAATAAGAGACCAATCAACATTTTCTAATATCCCGTGTTTCATTAACATAACTAATAAGGTATATCTATGTGTTTTTGGTGATCTATTATGACACATAAAAAATCCTTCCTTATCTTTTACATATTTTGAATTTTGAAATGATAAGTGTCTGGCTATAAATTTTAATAAAAACCCCGAAGAATAAACATTTAGTTTTGTTCCGGTTTTAAATTTCATTATATCCATTTCGGCGTTATTGTTTATTACAAATATCCTACTTAAATCAAATTCTTTTTTAGTGAAATGAGAATCAATGTATAATAAATAATTTTCAGTTTCGTATTCATGTTCATTTAAAAATATAAAATTAAAATTATTACATGATAAAAAACATTCCTCAACAATTTCTGGTATAGGTATTGTTTTATATTCTTTAAATGTATTATGAACATTACCTATACCATTTATAAAATAAAAATAATTCTCATTAGGGTTTTTATAAACATCCTCAATTTTACATTTATTCATTCGATGATATATTTTATGACCAGAATCGTCATAAAATCTAAAAAACCCATCCAAAATTCTAAATCTATTTGGTTGTTTTGTATTAAGTAAATTTGGTTGAGCCTCACCCTCTACCCAATTATCATAAACCACATTTAAAATATCACCCATTTTCCTGTTCCGTAGTGCGGCCACTCTTTTTTATATTCATACCAAATAACATCGTTTGGTATTTCTCTTTTTATTCCGTTCCAAGTTTCTTCTGTAGGTGTATTTGTAGATACCCCATTATCTTCAACAACAAAACGTATTGGTAAATTATATCGTTGTGCATATTTGTGCATTTCATAGAAACCACCAGTTTCAAATGCCATGTCACCAATAAAACACCACACCGTATCATCTTTACCGTCTCTTTTATTCGCTAATGCAACGCCTGTTGCTATTGGTATAATTGCACCAACTATAGCTGACGAGTAAAATTTATACTCTTGACTTACGATTGTAATTGACCGTCCCTCTAAAATTTCTTGTTCTAACCATTCAGAAGGTACTCCTTTAATCAGTGCGTGATAATGTGATCTCCACGTACTAAAAACCCAATCAGTTGGTTTTATTCTTTTACCAATCTCAAGTAATTCTTCTTCGTTACCACCACTTAAATGTACTGGACCTTTTATTCTTCCAGCTTCCCAATGGTCGGCAATTGTTTTTTCAAAACCAATTAAACCATGTTTATCCCAAAGAACTTCATTTACTATGGGATATTGTTCTAAATTTCTTATCATCTATCTCTTTTTTGTAATATTGGATTATTCGTTGGCCATTCCATTTGGTATTCAGGGTCATTCCATTTAACAACACCTTGTTCGTCTGCATCCACATAACCGTCTTTATAAAATAGATTATAGTGAAACATACAATCAGTTAACGCGTAATGTCCATTCGCAAATCCTGGTGGAACCAAAACTTGGTTTCTATCTTTCTCAGTAATCATAAAAGATTCCCAATCACCGAATGTGTCTGACTTTGGTCTCATATCTAATACTATTAAATATATATCACCAACTGCGGCTTGTACTAATTTCCAAGTTTTATTATCATAATGTAATCCTCTTAATACACCTTTATATGATTTTGAGAATCTACCGTGAATACTAATTTCAGATTTTTCATAATGAATGTGTTTCATTACAGGGTGTTCCTCACTATGAAATGTGGTGAATATCTCACCCCTATATTCTCTATAAATTGATGGTGTGAATATAGGTACTTCATATCCGAATTTTTTTGATGGAGTTTCTACAAACTCATCCCATTTATTACTCATATTATGTGTTATTTGCGTATCCTAAAGGAAACCCATTTCTAAACTCAGCACCCATTTTAGGTACTATCATTTGATATGCCATTATTAATTCATTAATCCCCATGTCAATATCCCACTTAGGAGACCAACCAGTCGACTCAATCTTAGTGTTTGATACAATGTAATCTCTTTTATCAGGATCTTCGTAATAGTCATTATATGACACAGCAAAGTTCTTAACGTGAGATTGTATTTTTTCTAATAATTCTTGTTTTGAAAGATTTGCATCACTTAACCCAACGTTGAAAACCTCACACTTATATTTGTCATAATTTTCTAACATAAACAAAAACACATTCGCAACATCTTGAATATGTATAAAGTTTCTTTTAAAACTCTTTTCAAAAACAACAATGTATTTGTCAGTGATTGCCTTATAAGTAAAATCATTAACTAATAAGTCGGTTCTCATTCTTGAGGATACACCAAAAACTGTTGCCAATCTAAAAATAATTGCGTCGGTTGAAGTCCTTAAAAAATTCTCAGCCTCACATTTTGTTTGACCATAAACTGAAATTGGTGTAAGTGGAGATTCTTCAGTACATTCCGATTGACCTGTACTTAAACCATAACCACTATTTGTATTTGGATATAAAATCTTTTTACCTTTTCCGTTTGTGAATTTAACAATATTAACAATTTGTTGTAAGTTAATTTCTTTAGCTAATTTAGGGTCTTGTGCACAAGCGGGAAACCCAACTATTGCGGCTAAAGGTATGATTACATCAACTTCATTACATAACCTTTCCAATTCTGTTTCATTACGAACATCACCATAGATAAATTTAAAATTTGGATTTGATGTGTATTGTAATAGTGAGGTTTGATTAAATAATAATTTGTCCAAGACTATTACATTGTGACCGGAATCTAACATTTTACCAGTAATAACAGAACCGAGATAACCAGCACCTCCTGTGATTAGTATTTTCATAATTAAAATATACGAAAAATATTATGAATTTCAAATTGTTATTTCAATTATTTTTAACTATATTATCACATAGACATGGATAAAATTATATGTAGTTTAGAAGAATGGGATAGTGTGATTGATTATCATAGGCCAAATGGTGCGTCTAAATCTTGGTATCTAAAAGAATTGGGAAAATTAAACAGACCCCTAATGTGGGGTAATTGGGATTTGTTTAACGAAAATGGTGAATTTTTTAGTTCAGATTTTTTTAAAGGTAAAATTGCTCCAAATATATATCACAAAAGAATTGAATATCAAACAGTAGATAAAATTCAGAATGACAAACATATATACATTATTAATATTTTTAATGTATCATTTTTTTATGAAAATTTAGAAATTGGTTTTAGTTGTGTATCTGAGAAATATCTAAATGATGTTAGAAATGGAAAATCTAAGATTGTATTAATGTTATTATATGAAGGAACGTCCGGCTCCAAAGATAATTATGATTTGGAAATTATAAATAAGTGGAGAAAGGATTCTAATTTACCAACAAACTCAATTTATTTTTGTTGCGGTAATTTATTGTGTAATCAAATAACAATAAAGAAAGGTTTAGGAATTACATCAATACCAATGTTAGATTTTGAAATGTGGAATACATATCAAGACAATATTGTTGAATATATCCCAATAGACGATAAAAATTTATTTTTAAATTATAATAGAAATCCTCGACCACATCGAATTGAATTTTTAACTAACATTTTAAACGCTAATATTTTTAATAGAGGATTAATTAGTTTAGGGAAAGTTATTGACGGTGATAATGAGTTTTTAATAAACAATTCCCCGATAACTATCGATGAGACATATGATTTAAAATTCAACAAGGCTTGTAATATAACTAAAGGTGATTATGAAAAAACATTTTTATCCGTAGTTTCTGAAACATTAGTTGATGAAGATACCTTGTTTATAACTGAGAAAACTTGGAAGCCAATAATGGTAGGACATCCATTTATTATTTTAGGTAATCAAGGAACATTAAAGTATTTAAAATCAATCGGTTATAAAACTTTTAGTCCTTGGATTAATGAAGAATATGATGATATTTCAGATTCATCGGCAAGGTCAATTAAAATTGTTGCGGAACTAGAAAAATTAAGTAAAAAGAATGTAGAAGAGTTGGTAGAAATAAGAAAAGAAATGATGGAAATTTGTAAACACAATTATGAAAATTTTAACAGTAGGTTTAAAATGAAATATGGTGAGAATAATATAAATGGAGACATATCAAACATGTTTGATATTATATGGAATGAAATTAATTAACTATGGAAAATAATTCAAAAAAACTAAATTTAGTTTATGATAAGTGGGATGACGATACTGAAAAACCAACACCAAACGGAAGTTGGGATGCGTCAAACTTAATACGTCATTTTATAGTTGATTCAGTTAAATACAAAAAATTTGAATTAAAAAAATGTAAATTAAAAGATGTTTATGAAAATAAAGATGAAAAATACTATTATTTTTTTACACATGGTAGAGATGAGTTATCGCAAATTTTTACACGAAAATTAGACAGTACTACTAAATTACCATTTGATATTGATATATTGAACTGTTTAAAAGATTGCTCAAATTTTTACTTTGTTTATATTACGGAACATGAGCCAGATACTGAAAATGGATTTAGAATGTTACGAGAATTCATACTTTATCATAAATTAAATGAAAGTCAATTTTACGTTATAAACAATAATGCAAAACTAGATGAATATAAATTAAAATATAATAGCGGAATTAATGTTCATTCCTTACAATTCATATCACACTCATCAACAAAAGTTTTAGATTATGTAGGGGGATGTAATTTTGTCCCTAAAAAAACGGGTAAATTTGCTATGTTATTTAATAAATCACCTAGATCTCAAAGAGCAAGTTTATTATGCTTATTAATGAAAAATGAATTACTTAACCAGATGAATTGGTCGTTTGTGCCAACATATAATGTTAAAATTGATAAATGGTACTTTAAAGATTTATTAAATGATGATGACATAAATGATATTGAATCTGAGATTGATAAATTTTCTAAATTGGAAATGAAAGTTAGTGATTTTGAAGAAGAGAAAAATTGGTTTACCAAACATAAAGAACCTAATATGGATGGGTTACCAAAAATAATGACAATTCCCGAATACCCAAAAAATTACGAAAATTCATATGTTAATATTGTTACTGAATCTAAATTTTTTAAAAAACATAATGTAATTCATATATCGGAAAAATCATTTAGACCTTTTTATTATTATCAAATACCACTAATATTAGCATCTGAAGGACATGTTAAAAAAATGAGAGATAGGTACGATTTAGATTTTTTTGATGATATTATTGACCATAGTTATGACGGCATTAAAAATGATAGAGACAGGTTATATTCATTTGTTAAAGAAATTGAGAGAATATTTCAAAATAAAGACCAAATCATAGAATTTTATAAAAATAATCAAGAAAGATTTGAGAATAATAAAAGAAAAATCATTAAAAATTTAGATTTAGTTAATGATGATTATGAATTTTTTAAAAACTTAATTTAATGAG
>Ga0102831_1000453_pt1 | contig 18460 bp, 15 predicted proteins | sample ColrivemetaGS747_FD_84508 | JGI IMG/M metagenome (GOLD analysis project Ga0102831, IMG submission 84508) | Estuarine microbial communities from the Columbia River estuary - Freshwater metaG S.747 | ecosystem: Environmental > Aquatic > Marine > Intertidal zone > Estuary | place: USA: Columbia...
CACACCATTGCAATCCCCGGAATTCAACTGAAAACGAACTCACCGAAGGCATTTACCAACTGTTTCAGGATTCATTCACTCAAATTCCCGGTCCCTTTCACTTAAATATTGCTCTTTCAGAACCCATCTATGAAGGAATTTCAGATTTTAGTTCAGCTTCTGAAACTTCTTCAACTGCTGCTACTATATATTCTTCTGCCGCTTCCAGCGCTATAAAACCCTTTGTTTACAAGGCATCCCAAACACCCAAAGTTACTTTAGAAGACATCTCTTCGGCCGTTGGCAGCGCTCAAAAAATTGCGGTGTTGGTGGGTCAAAATCCCCCGTCCGAAACCCTATCTCAAGTACTCTCCGAGCTTCAGAACTACCTTCCGATTTTCAGTGATGTATGCAGTTCACAACAAACCTACGGCCTCAAAAGTTGGGATTGGGCCTTGTTGAAACGAGAAATTCCCGAATCTTTAAAACCAGATTTATTGATTTCTTTGGGGACAGTTACACTGTCAAAACCCCTCAAAAACTTCCTCCGAAAGCACAAACCTCGCCATATTCATCTAGGTTTGCATTCAGAGATTGGCGATCCTTTTGAAACCAAACCGGTACACATGCCTTGCTTTGAAGCTGATTTTTTGCAAGGAATTTTAGAACTTTGGAATACCCATAATACTGAAGAACAGGTAAATTCTTGCAAAAACTATTCAGAAGTTTGGCAACAGTTTGTTGCAACTCAGCAATTGAAATCCAATGAATTGCCTGAGCCATTTTCAAGTGAGCTCACATGGATGCTGCAATTTTTCAAATCCATCGATGAGCGTTTCATCATTCATTTGGGAAACTCCATGCCCGTGAGATATGGCAGCTGGTCTTTGCCCACAGCGGCTCAGATTTTCTCAAATCGAGGCGTGAGCGGCATTGATGGTTGTTTGAGCACCGCAGTTGGATCAGCACTGGCACAACCCGAAAAAATAGTCATTGCCGTTCTCGGAGATGTAACTACCGTTTATGATTCAAATGCTCTTTGGACAGATTTACCGTCCAATTTGAGAGTGGTGGTATTCAATAACGGCGGTGGAAGAATTTTTGACTGGATTGAAGGTCCCAACAAATTCCCTGAACTTCGAAAATTCATACACACCCCAAGAAAATTTGATTTTAAACACCTGTCTGAATTCTATGGTGTGGAGCATCAATCATTGGGTGTAGAGCAAATTGAAGCGAGCATTCAAAGACTCTTTTTTGCAGAAACTGCAACTCTCGTAGAATTGATTTGCAAAAATTGCAACTAATTTGCTTTTAAAACTTTAATCCAATATTTTTGTGACGTACAAAATCACAATAATGTACGTCAATTGTTTTATGGATTACAAATTAACCCTTCGAATATCACAAATGGTTGCTGAAAAAGGCAAACTATATGCCAAGCGGCAGGGTAAAAGTTTATCTCAATTGGTTGAAGAAAAGTTGATTTACCTTTTGGAAAACGAAGATTCTATTGACTCACTAGAATTCCCAAATGATTTGTTATCCATCAAAGGATTATTGAATTCTGAATCGGATCATTTCGAAGAAAATGAAGATCGATTGCAATACATGGAGCAGAAATATATGCGCTTAAATGATTAAGCTATTTCTCGATACCAATGTTTTGGCTGACATATTCTTTGATCGAATGCCTCATTCCAATCACAGTTTGACATTATTGACTTTAGCGTCAGACAGATCGTGGCAACTTTCTACTTCGGCTTTAACCATTGCCAACCTACTCTACTTATTGAGAAAACAAAGCAAATCGAAGCAACAAGAATGTATAGAAATTGTCACTAAATATGTTCAGGTATTGGATTTGAATTTAGAACAAATCAAACAAGGAATAACCTTGAATCATGAAGACACCGAAGACGGTATCCAAATGGCCGTGGCCACTGCAACAAACCAAGAATTAATTTTAACCCGAGATTTGAAAGGCTTTTTAAATTGCAGTATTCCTGTAAAAACCGTAGCTGAATTTTTAAATGAACATCTCACAAAAGATCAATAACGACCGCCTCGATCAAGATCTCTTTTAATGTCCTTTTCTTTAAGATCTTCACGCTTGTCAAACGTCTTTTTACCTTGACCTAAACCAATTTCTAACTTAAAAAAACCTCGGTCGCTTTCAAATAATCGCACTGGGAAAACGGCGTATCCTTTAGATTTTATGCGACTTTCAATGCGCGCCAATTCTCGTTTGTTGAGTAGGAGTTTACGATCCCTCAGGGGTTCGTGAGCGTCATAGCTGGCTTGTTTCCATTCAGATATGTGCATATTCTTTAGGAACAACTCCCCGTTTTCCATATAACAATACCCATCGCCCATGTTCACAGAATTACTTCGGATGGATTTAACTTCAGAACCCCTCAATTCCATGCCCGCCTCAAACCGTTCTTCAATGTGAAAATTGAACGATGCCTTGCGGTTATGAATTTCAATTTTTTTGGTTCCTTTACTCATGGGGTTATTTGTTCAATCAATCTCTGAACTTTTTCTTTTTTCAATATTTTTTGACCTTGTTCTCCTTGAGCTACCAACCGTTCTCCGGCATGTACCCAAAAATCACAATCTATGCTATTTCCTTCAAGCCTGATGATTTTTGCTGTAATGGTTACTTTCTCCCCCAACAAAGCAGGAGAAGCGTGCTTGATATTCAAAAAAGTACCTATGCCCTCTTCGTCTTCCTCTTTCATTTGAAGAACAAATTGCCTGCAAGTCCATTCAGCATCTCGTCCCAAGGAAAAAGTGGAATAAAATGGATGCACTCGCTCCCCATTAAATGCGGCCAAATCAGACTCATTCACCGCAAAGGTCAACTGAGTTTCATCGCCTACATTAAAAAGAGGTTTCATTATAATTCTTGAAGCAGCTCACGGCCTGATATTTCCATGTGAGAAGCATCATAGGTGCATTCTCCGTTTTTCACAACAACAATTTGTGGCGATTCGTGATAAACATGCAACTTTTCAGCAATGTAGTTGGAAACATCTCTGTGAGCAATGAGGTCCAAATAATAAAAATCTGCTTGAGACAAATCAGATGTCGTCAAAGATTCCAATCGCTTTTTTGCCATGGAAGAAATTGAACACCTTGTGGAATGCTTAAAAAAAACCACCGTTTTCTGGGCCGAGTTTTGAACGGCTTGATCTACTTGTTCAGTGCTCAATAAATCGTGCCAACCCTGCATCATTTTAACGATTGATGGTGGTTCTCTCACCCATACTTGGACATTTGTCTTTCTTGCGAACGCCACATGCTGTGAATAAGGTTGCAGCGATACCAATAATTGCGATTAATTTTGCAGTCTTCATGATTTCTGAATTGATTTACAAAGTAAACGCTTTTGAAGACATTTCTCTTGCTCTATCAAGGATTAATTCAGAAAAAACGCCACAAAAAACACCTTCACTCGGTGAACTGCAGAAAAAGTTCGGTGAATACTTGCCTTTGGCTTTAGAACAATATAAACTCAAAGAAAAGGCTATCAAGAAATTGCCCTCTTTTGTTTCTGTTGGATGTTTATTCGAACAACGAAGTTTAGAACAATCAACCTCAGAATCAGTTGCTCTTTGGAAAGCAGGCTTTTTCTCATCTAAAAAAATGTTAAGCCTCACCGGCGGATTGGGAATTGATGATTGGGCCTGGCTGCAAAAAGGCAGCGCAATCAACAGCTTAGACCCAAACCAGGCTCTCAACAAACTGGTTGAATTCAACTTCAACAAAATCTTAACCCCTGAACAATTAGACAAATACAAAAGGATCAGCTTAACTGCTGAAGAGTATTTGTTAAATGACTGTATTCCATCAAACATTGATTTGGTTTATATTGACCCCGATAGAAGACAAGAAAACGAAAGATTGGGAGGTAACTTTGCAATTTTTCAACCCAATATCGTAGAGTTAATAGAGAAATATGGCAATCGATGCAATCGATGGTTGATCAAATTAAGTCCGGCTACAGATTTTAGAGAAATCAGAAAATGGCTCCCCGGAGAACTGCATTTTTTCAGTGTCTCTAACAAATCAGAAGTGAAGGAATTATTGGTTTCAGTGAATCCATTTAAACCAGAATCAATTGCAAAAACTGCTGTTGCAGTAAATGACGATTCCACTTATCAAATTTTTACTTCTGAGATATTTCAAAGTGAATACAAAAAACACATTTCTGAAACTAAATTCATATTTGAACCCAATGGGAACTTAAATATCCTTTCAATGAATAGTGAGTTTTGTAATATCCCTAATTTAGAAGTATTAACAGTTCAAAATACGCTTTTTGCTGGCAATTATGACTTTCCTAGAAATTGGGGAAGGTCATTTAAAATCTGTTATGAATTTTGCGGTAGTTTAAAGGAATTTAAGCGAGAATTATCAACTCTAGGAATAAAACAAGCAACCATAACACCTAAAAATTGCAAAGGAATTAGGGGTAGTGAACTTTTAAAGATTCTCAATCTAAAAGATGGTGGTAATAATGTAATTTTCATTACCCAAACAGGCAATGAATTTAAAGCTTGGATTTGCGATTACTTGTTCACTCGAGATACATAGTCCTCCAAAGCCGCTACCATACTAGGTATGTTAAGCGCTGGAGCTGGAATATCTAAAATTAAATTATGTTCTGAAATGGCCAATTGAGTAGAACTACCAAACCCAGCTATTCTCGTGTTATTTTGTATAAATCCAGGGAAGTTGTCGTACAAAGATTTTATATCTGCTGGCGAAAAGAATACGATGATATCGTAGAACACATTTTCAAGATCGCTAAGATCTGATGAAACTGTTCTATAAATGATAACTTCAGTAAAATCAAAACCATTTTCGTTAAAATAATCTGGAATACTAGGCTTTCTAATATCGCTGCAAGGGAATAAGAATTTCTCTTTCTTATGGTTTTTGAATAAGGTTAAGAAATCTTTTTCATTTCCCTTTGATGTAAACATTTTACGTTTGCGAGGTACGATATATTTCTGAACATAGTTTGAAACATTTTCATTGATTGAAAAGTATTTCATTTCTGCAGAAATTTCAACTTTCATTTCTTGTGCCAAAGAAAAGAAATAATCTACCGCATTTTTTGAGTTAAAAATCACCGCACTAAAATCAGCAAAGTTGATTTTCTGCTTTCTAATTTCTTTTGGCGTAAGAGGTTCAATATGAATAAACGCCCTGAAATCAATGGTGATTTTGTATTTCTTCGCAAATTCCTCGTACACATTTCTTCCCGGTTCTGGCGGGGGTTGAGTGATCAGAATCGATTTGACTTTGTTTTCTCTTTCCGGGTACATGAATTATGTTATGTTTATTCCTAAAAACTTCAGTAAAAGTAAATAAGGGATAATTTCCAAGGTGCAAAGGTACAAAATTGCTGTGAAATTCAATGTGTTATCTTTTATTAATCCGTAAACCTGATACAGTAAACGGATTGATATCCAAATAATTAAAGTTGAAAAAATGATTTTTAACCAAGAAGAATTAGTGGAGTAATCTGTATTGTAATAACTTAACAAAAAGACAGGCATGCAAATTAATGCAAAAATCAGATTCACATTTATTTGACGTTGAAACTGCCTAATAAGAAGCCCACCGACATCCATGCTTTGAGTAAATATCCATTGTATGAACAATAATATTCCGTTAAAAACACCCGTAACTACTAATGCTAAAATAAAGGTGTAAATAGAATTTAGTCTGTTATAATCTGCGGCCACCAGGTACAGCAATATTCCTTGACAAAAAACCAAAAGGCCCAACATGAATGCATGCAAACTACCGGCAGTTGAGCTGATAGCTTGTTCTCTCATTAGGTCTTCGAAATAGAACTGTTTGATAAAACTGTTCATTCGCAGTTGAAACTGCTTTGCAAATGCCGCTCTAAAATAAATGAAATACAAACAGACAAAAATGCTAACTGCAAAAAACCAAAATTTCACCCGTGAAATTCTCAAATAGGTTTCATGAATGAAAGGTGAATAAGGTTCGTAAATTCGACCAGCCTTATCAGAAGGTGTTTGCCAGTTTAATGCGCTTTTAAATCTACCTGTTCCTGAATCTTTTGACAATGAATCAAAGAATCGAAACCCTGATCGACTGTAGGAAATTTGATTACTATCTATTATTTGAATGGTGTCTAACTCAGATGACTGGGCTATCAAAGGATTTTGAATGGATGAAAACATCCAAAAAACAAAAAAGTATATGCACTTTACCTTTGAGTTCATGACATACAGATTCGCAAAAATACAATAACTTCGCACTATGTCAGGCATCTATTTGCACATTCCGTTTTGCAGAAAAGCCTGTCATTATTGCAACTTCCATTTCAGCACTTCCTTACACCAAAAAGATCAGATGGTTGAGGCAATGTTGAAGGAGATAAAAAGAAAAGGAAATTCCGAACATCAAATTGAAACAATATACTTTGGCGGTGGAACGCCATCATTGTTAAGTATTACTGAATTTGAAAGAATTTTTAATGAATTGGTCCATAAATACTCAATTGAAGATGTTCAAGAAATCACCATTGAATGCAATCCTGAAGATATTCATGAAGAAAATTTAGCCGCATGGTTAAATTTAGGGATCAATAGATTGAGTATAGGAGTTCAATCTCTGAATGATACAGAATTATCTCTCATGAATCGAAATCACGACTCTGAACAATCAAAAAGATCTGTGATGATGGCCTTAAATGCCGGCTTCAATAATATAAGTTTAGATTTAATTTACGGAACTCCATGGAAGTCTTTAAAGGAATGGGAAAATGAATTAATTTGGGCTCTCAATTCGGGTATAAATCACCTTTCAGCCTATGCATTGACAATTGAAACTAAAACTGCACTCTCCCATCAAGTAAAAAAGGGCATAGTGCCAGAACCTACTGATGAACGAATGACTCAGGATTTCAAATTGTTGCAAAACATTATTAAAGATAGTGGTTGGGACGCCTATGAAATAAGCAACTACAGCAAGTTCGGTTTCAGGTCAAAGCACAATTCAAATTATTGGCGAGGTAAACCTTACTTTGGAATTGGGCCTTCAGCGCATTCCTTTGATGGACAAAATTTACGGAGTTGGAATGTAAGTAATAATTCAAAATACATTGAAGGAGAAATCACTGAAAATCCACAAGTAGAATATGAGACTCTTTCAGACTTAGAAAGAGTAAATGAACTCATTATGACCAAATTGAGAACAAGTGAGGGTTTAGACCTGCGTGAATTAAACACTTTGGATATAAAATTCCATAACTCTAATGCTGAATTCATCAAAATTGCCGAAAAAAATGGTTGGATGATTTCAAATAACCGAAATTTAACTTTGACAAATGAAGGAAAACTTATGTCGGATTATATTATTTCAGAATTAATGCTAATCCATTGATTTTTTTTACATTTCGGATACAACGACATCACGAAAACCTCTGTCAGTAATTATATTTTTGTAGAACAAAATAATTAAACAATAAAAATCTCACCAACACCCTTTCACATGAATAAATACTTATCACGAGTTTTAATTGCACTCATTGCCTTATTTTTCTCAAACATTGCTTCAGCACAATCAAAAATTGGATTTTCAACTCAATCGCAGTGTTTAACCCTGTATGCCAGCCCCTATTATTATGATAGTTGCGAGAGCATTTCATGGTCTGTTGGTAATACTGTTGTAAGTAAATCATACAGTTTAAAGTATACATTCAATACTTCAGGCACATATACAGTTTGCATGAAAATAATGAATTATTGTACAAAATGGGATACTACAATTTGTCAACAAGTCAAAGTGGCCGCTTGTCCTTGTGATACAACGAAAGTGGTTATGTCTGTGGCGAAAGATACTATCACTTGTGGAAAGTTCAAATTTAACGTTTCTCCTAAAAACACTTCGAATTCCTCTGTGAAATATACTTATTCTTGGGATTTTGGGGATGGAAATTCTTCTACAAATGGTGACCCATCGAATACATACACCAAAGATGGTAGTTATAAAACTTGTGTTACTGTAAAATGGACTCTGAGTAACAATACTAGTTGTTCTAAAACTGTTTGTGAAACGGTAAATGTAAAATGCACTACTCAAACAAAAACTTGTAATTTTAGTAATATCAAAATTGGTATAACCAATAAATGTAATTCATTCCGATTTGAAGCAAGTCCCAATGATTCATGCGTGAAATATTATTGGATTATTGATTCCACTAAATACGCTGGAAGCGTTGCCGAACACAAATTCGGAACCAAAGATTCATTCAGCTACTGTCTTATCGCTTACAACTATTGTTTGAATTGTGACACCACCATTTGCGGGGTTGTAAATAATGAATGTTTGCCGAAAAATTGTAATTGGTCAGCTTATCAAATCAATACTGGATACGCAAATGTGAAAGATTCTTGTGGCAAAATTGTCATGGAAGCAACGGCTATAAAAGATACTTGTGTACGAATAGACTTCATTTGGGGAAATCAAGTATTTGAGAATAAACGAGGATTTGCAACACGTGTAACAAAAAATGGTTCTTATCCGTTTGCGTTCAGATATGTCAATAAATGCACTGGTTGCGATACTATCATTTGGAAATATGCTGTCGTGAATTGTTTTGAAACCAAGAAATGTACTTGGCCGACTAACATGGGATTCAAAGTCGCTATGCCAAGTTGCCCTAACTTGAAAATAGGAATCAATGAATTTGATGATTCGTGTTTCCAAATGACCACATACGTCAACAATAGCATTATCAAACCTTTGCAAAACAATTATAGGTATTTTGAATACACAATGACCCAAAACGGAAAGTATTCCATCTGTGTAAACTTTAAAAACTTGTGTACTGGTTGTGATACAACTATTTGCACAACATGGACTACAGATTGCATTAGAACCACCAAATGTGATTGGAGTAAATTTAATTTTGCATACGGTAATAAATGCAGAACATATAGTTTTGAATCTACCTTACCTCATGATTCATGTGTTGTGCAAAAAATGAAAATTGTCAGCGGAAACAATCAAATTTATTTAGAAACTGGAACCAATCATACCTTCACGTTTAAAGAGAATGGTTATTATAATGTTTGTTACTGGGCTAAAAACGAATGTTTAAATTGTGATACTTGGATTTGTAAAACCATTTTTGTCAACTGCAATGATTCATCGCATACCAACAAATGTAATTTCCAAGGCAAAACTTTTGGAGTAGGGACTTCGGCTAAAGATTCTTGTGTAAAAATATTTGAAGCACCTTTCTATGCAAGTGGATGTGTAAAATACAAATGGTACATTGAAGGATCTAACACAGTTAAAACAAGTCGTTTGATTGACCACAGATTCTCAAGCTGGGGAGCTTATATTGTGAAGTTAGTTATGACTGATACCTGTAATAATTGCGACACTACGATAACTCAAATTATTGGCGCACATTGTGGTTCGGCATCTACAAACGAAACACATCTAAATCTATGGCAGCCACAACCAAATCCAGCTTATGATTTCATTTCATTTAATAATCAGGAAGCTTTAAAGGTTGAATTACTTAATTCTTTGGGCCAAATCATATTGAAAAAAGAAATACAAGCTGAAGAAGCATTATTTGTTGGAGATATTGCTAATGGCACATATTACGTTCGTATTAACGGCAGCGGTGCCAATGCATCCTATATATTAATAAAACAATAAGTTAGGATTCATGATATCGGTCATAGTATCAACTGTATTTTGTTTGTAACTTTGCATCAATAGAATTTTTAAGATATGTCAAGACAAACAAATAACAATATTTTGGTGCCTACCGATTTTTCGGATGTTGCAGAATGCGCTGTTAAGCATGCCATTAACGTAGCAAAAGCCTACAAAAATGAGATCACTTTAATGTATGTCATCGAAGAAGGCTTGTTGGGCAGTATTTTCTCTAAATCACAATCTGATTTATTGAAAGACGCAATGCAAACCAAATTACAAGTGAGAGCTGAGGCTATTGCTAAAGAAACAGGAATTAAAATAGCCACAAGGATTGGATCTGGAAAAGTTTATAAGGTAGTAGCAGAAACTGCGAACATTGAAAAATATGATTCCATCATTATGGGTAGCCATGGTGCTAACGGTCTAGAAAGAATCGTAGGTTCTAATGCATCTAGAACCATTCAATATGCAGAAGTACCAGTAGTAGTTGTTAAAAATTCTACCGTTTCTTCAGACGGATATAAAAAAATCGTTATGCCTTTTGACTTAACAATTGAATCACGTCAAAAACTGGATTGGGGTATTAACATCGCTCAGAAATTTCATTCTGAAATTCACATTGTTTATACTCGTCCAGATGACGAATATTTGAGCAACCGAATGATTGCGAACATCAAACTTGTTGAATCTGCATTAAAAACCCATAAAGTGAATTATAAACTTTATGAATTTAAGGATTCTCTATTGGATAATTTCGCAACTGAAGTTCACAATTATGCCAACATTATAGATGCTGATTTAATTGTGGCTATGACACATATGGAAAAGGGAATCAGCGAGCTAATTATTGGCACAATGACTCAACAATTAGTGAACAGAGCCGGCAAGGTGGCCGTTATGTGCATCCACCCTACCGAAACCGGTTTTAGTTACGACTATTAAAAATCTAAAATAATACCGATTGTCGGGAGAACAGTTCCCGATTCATTTGGTAAGAAATCTGCTAAATAGCTGTTTGAGTTATTAGGGTCTGTTATTAGATTACCCTGATTGTCTTGAGCAGCTATTAGTGTTTCTGGGCCATAGAACTTCGCGTTGAAGAAGTTTTGAATATCAAAATACAAATCCAAAGACCATTTCTTTTTATACCAAACCTTGTCTATACGAATATCAAACTGATTGAAATTACTCAATCTAGCAGAATTTAATTTATTGTAGTCTGGTAAAGCAATTCCACGAATGTTCCAATACTGTATTTGCATACTTCTTGCAACATCATCTGGAGTATATGGTCTGCCTGTAACAAAGCGCCATTTGGCACCTACTTCCCAATTTTTCTTAAGCTTTTTTCCTGCAGTTAAACTAACAGTATGTCTTGAATCCCAAGAACTAGCAACCATATTTCCAGTTTTATCTTCAAATTGTGACCAAGCTAACGTATAGCTAGCAATTCCATATAATCCAGTTCTAGATCTTCGTTGAATCAAAAATTCTGCTCCGTATGCTCTACCCTTTCCAAACGAACTTACAGGTTCGTTTCCAACCACCGCAAAGTCTACCCCCAAGTTTGCCAAACTGATACTATCGTTTAAGGCAAAAGGATAATTTGAATAATGCTTGTAGAATCCTTCAACTGTAATTTTAGTTTCTTGACCTTTGTTGTACTGAAATCCAGCAGCAACCATCCTATTTCTGATGTAATTTATTCGGTCTTTATTCACTAATTGGTTGCCTATTCTGTAACCAATAATTGAATATGTAGGCAATTGATGAAATTGGCCCACATTGGCGTTAAAGTAAATATTTTTTGCTACGGGCACCGAAGCAGATAGACTTACCGTTGGTTGCCCAAAAGGATTTCGAGTGTTTTTACCGTAACTCGCACCGTCGAATCTAACACCGGCTGACAATAAAGTACCCCTAAAATCGCCTGACATTCTTCCAAATGCACTGTATTTAAATCCATCCAAATTACTTTCAAAATCGATTTTCTGTATTCCGAGAGGTGTTACAATATTTGCTACATTATCGATTCCGTATTGCGCAAATTCGCTCCCCCCCCCTAATAACCATTTCCATTTACCCATTCTACCCGAATGCTCCAATCTTAATTTATTTTCCTCCTCAGTACTTACATAATTTAGAATTAAATTATCGGGGTTAGTTTCATCATTGTCTTTGTATTTATTGGTTTCATTGTACAACATGTTTCTCGACAAGAATACTTGTGTTTTGGTACGTTTACCTAAATGCGTATAAACTGTTCCAAAGGCATAATTCCATTGGTTGTAATCAGGCAGATAACCTAAAATGTATTTGTTCGATTTTAATTGCTGACTATCAGTAATGCGATCATTTACCCCCGTATTCAAACGAAAAAAGTCAAAAGCACCAACCACAATTACTGCTAATTTGTCGCGTTTGCCTAAGTCCACATTTAACTTCCCCTGATAATCAATGAAATTGGGCAAAAATGGCAATCCTAACACCGCAAATAAACCTTGTAAATAACTTTGTCTGGCAGAAAAAATATAAGTGGCTTTTTTACCAATGGGGCCGTCAGCCGTGAGCCCAAGATCTGAACTTCCCAGTGTAAAACGATATTTCCCTTTTTGTTTGTTTCCTTCTATTTGCTGAAACTCCAAAACAGAGCTTAATCCATTGCTATAATTCAATGGAAATGCACCCGTGCTCAGATTTACACTTTTGATAAAATTCACATTCAACAATCCAACAGGGCCACCCGTACTTCCTTGAGTTTGAAAATGGTTGATTACGGGTATTTCAATCCCATCTAAATAAAATTTATTTTCAGATGGAGCCCCACCTCGAATAACCACATCATTTCTGAACCCTGGAATACTGATTACACCGGGAAGTGATTGTATGATTTTTGAAATATCGCGATTACCGCCGGGGTTTCTCTCTATTTCTCTAATCGATAATTCTTGGGAAGACAGAGGTGATTCAGCGTTTCTTTTTTGAAGTGAAGATTTACGAATGCTTACTTCGCCAATTGCATCAACTGGATCTTCGCGCACCAACTCAATCGTTATAGGTGTTTGCTTATCATAAGTAAATAGCTGTTCATAACTATTGCCCGTTTTAAATCCTTCTGATGTGGCGGTAACAACGTAAAATCCCGGTTCTTTAATATTAATTGTAAATTTACCTTCCTTGTCAGTTTGAGCCGTGTAATCAGTTTTGTAGATACTTAATTTTGCCCCTTGAATAGGTAGATTATCATCTGAACTAATTACAACTCCTCTAATTTCTAGGCTTTGAGCCTCAACACTTGCTACAAAAATCCACACAAGTAAAAAAAACAAAATATACTTTTTCATTAAAATATTTAACTCTCTAGGAGATAAACACTCTGTATATATTTTTGTTTAACAAAATCAGGAAAAATTAGACAAAATTAAAATCCGACGAAAATATTAAATCACACCACTAGCCACTTTAAAGGCAAGGCAAAAAACCGTAACTTTGCATTTTTCAGTTATGTTTGGTAATATATTAGGCGGTATCGCTAAAATTTTCGGTGGAAGTGCCCATGAGAAAGCCTTGAAAGAGGTTCAGCCAGTGGTAGATGCCATCAATGAATATTATAATTCTTATTCTAATTTAAGTAATGATGAGCTCCGCGGTAAAACAGTTGAGTTCAAATCGAGAATTGCTGAATATCTCAAGGAGGTTGATGACCAAATCAAGAACGTCCATGAACAAATTTCAAATTTAGGAAATGGTGCCATCGATGAAAAAGAACAGTTGTTTAAAGAGATCGCAGAACTTGAAAAAAATCGCGATTCAAAATTAGAAGAAATCCTTAAAGAATTGCTCCCAGAAGCATTTGCAACCATTAAAGAAACAGCAAGACGATTCACTGAAAATGAAATAATTTCAGCTACTGCTACAACTTTAGATCGTGAATTAGCTACTACAAAACCTCACATACAAATTGAAGGTAACCAAGTTAAATATGCTAATGAATGGGTTGCAGCTGGCGGAAAAATCAAGTGGAACATGGTACACTATGATGTTCAATTGATTGGAGGATATTCATTGCATGGAGGTAACATTGCGGAGATGGGCACGGGTGAAGGTAAAACTTTAGTATCTACTCTACCAGCCTATTTGAATGCCTTAGGCGGAAGAGGAGTTCATATGGTAACTGTGAACGATTATTTAGCACGACGCGACGCGGAATGGAACATGCCGGTTTTCAATTTCTTGGGACTGACTGTTGATTGTTTAGAGTACCACCGACCAAACAGTGAAGAAAGAAGAAAAGCATACTTAGCGGATATTACTTACGGAACTAACAATGAATTCGGCTTCGATTATTTGCGTGACAATATGGTACACGAACCCAATGAATTGGTTCAAGGAAAACACCATTACGCTATCATCGACGAGGTAGATTCTGTTTTAATTGACGATGCAAGAACACCTCTAATCATCAGCGGTCCTACCCCGAGAGGTGATATACAGCAGTTTGATGTACTGAAACCAAGAATTCACGCATTAGTAGAAGCGCAAAAGAAATACGCCAATCAATGTTTAACAGAAGCCAAAAAATTAATTTCTGACGGAAAAGATGGTCCATTAGAAGGCGAAGGAGGTTTAGCTTTGTTCAGAGCGCACAGAGCATTACCTAAAAATAGAAGCCTAATCAAGTTTTTAGGAGAATCTGGAATGAGAAGTTTGTTGATCAAAGTTGAAAATCATTACTTGGCTGATCAACAAAAGGAGATGCCTAAGGCAGATGCTCCCTTATTTTTTACTATTGATGAAAAGTCTAACTCTGTCGATCTTACTGATAAGGGTATTGAAATGATCACACAGGGTGGAGAAGATCCAAATTTCTTTGTTTTACCAGATGTAGGTTCTGAAATGGCTGAAATCGAGCGCAGCTCAGCATCCCCAGAAGAAAAAATGCAGAGAAAAACGCGCTTAATGCAAGAGTTCTCGGAAAAAAGTGAAAGAATCCATTCTGTTCATCAATTGTTAAAGGCCTATACCCTTTTTGAAAGGGATGTTGAATATATTTTGCAGGATAGCAAAGTAAAAATAGTTGACGAACAAACCGGACGTGTAATGGACGGTCGCAGATACAGCGATGGTTTGCACCAAGCAATAGAAGCAAAGGAAAATGTGAAAGTTGAAGCAGCTACTCAAACTTATGCTACTATTACGCTTCAGAACTACTTCCGGATGTATCACAAGTTATCAGGTATGACCGGTACGGCTGAAACAGAAGCTCAGGAACTTTGGGATATTTATAAATTGGGGGTTAAAGTTATACCTACAAATCGCCCAATTGCCAGAATTGATAAAGAAGATTTAGTTTATAAAACTAAACGTGAAAAATACAATGCTGTGATCGATGAAATCGTAGCGATGACAGAGCAAAAACGCCCTGTACTTGTGGGTACTACTTCTGTTGAAGTAAGTGAATTGCTTTCAAGAATGCTGAAATTACGGGGTATCAAACACAATGTTTTGAACGCTAAGCAGCACCAAAAAGAAGCTGAAATAGTTGCAGATGCTGGATTACCCAGTGCGGTTACTATAGCCACCAACATGGCTGGTCGTGGAACGGATATTAAGATTTCAGATGATGTAAAAGCCGCGGGAGGATTAGCCATCATAGGTACAGAAAGACATGAAAGCAGACGCGTTGACAGACAGTTGCGCGGACGTGCTGGTAGACAGGGAGATCCAGGTACTTCGCGATTTTATGTTTCCCTGGAGGATGATTTAATGCGCATATTTGGCTCTGAAAAGGTTGCCAGCTTTATGGACAAATTTGGTTACAAAGAAGGTGATGTAATTGAACATTCTTGGATGACTAAAACCATTGAACGTAACCAAAAGCGAATGGAACAAAACAACTTTGGAATTCGTAAGCGTTTATTAGAGTATGATGATGTGATGAATCAGCAAAGAAGCAGCATCTATCGCATTAGAAAAAATGCATTATTTGGTGATAAACTAAGCATTGACCTTAGAAATATGCTTGAAAATTGGTGCGTAGAAATTGTATCTCAAGCTAAAAATAACAATTTCAGTTATGAAGAGTTCGAAATGGAAATTATTCGAACCCTTGCGATGGCACCACCATTTGATGAATCAACGTTCAATTCAAGTAAAGAAGATCAACTGGTAGATTTGCTTTTTGATGGTTTGAATCAACAATATCAACAAAAATCTCTTCAACTAGCAGAACAGGCATTCCCGGTATTCAAACAAATTAGGGAAGCTCAAGGAGATAGGATTGAAAATGTGGTTGTACCAATGACAGATGGCATTCACAATTTCCAAGTTACAGTACCTATGCAATCTGCATTAGATTCAGGATGTGAATCAATGGTTCGTGATTTTGAAAAGTCAGTTACGTTGCAGTCAATCGACGAGGAATGGAAAGAACACCTCAGAGAACTTGACGATTTAAAACAAAGCACATCAAATGCTCAATATGAGCAAAAAGATCCGTTATTGATTTACAAAATCGAAAGTTTTGAATTATACGGACAAATGCTTCAAAGATTGAATCAAAAAATTCTTGGTTTACTTTTCAGAACAAGAATTTATACCGAAGGTGAAGTCAGCGAAGCTAAGAATACCCCACGCCGAGAAAATCCTAAAGTTGTTGCATCAAAAGAAGATACTAGTTCAAGTTCATCTGGAGAAGGTGTACAACGTTCCGTACCGACCCAAAATCCCATTAAAAATGAGATGAAAGTTGGTCGTAATGATCCTTGTCCATGCGGAAGCGGTAAGAAATTCAAGCAATGTCACGGGAAGGAGTAAAACGAACCTTTAGCAAAGCAAAAGAACACGAGGATTACTACTGGGAAAACGGATTTTGCGTTTTTACCGAGCGTTTTTTAGCCAAAAAGAAACAATGTTGTGGCAGTGGATGCAGGCACTGTCCTTATCTGCCAAAACACGGTGCTGGTAGTTTAAAAATCGACCCTGAAGTTCTTAAAAAGTTGTAAACATCTGCCCGTCAAGGCCTTGATATTTCATAAATTTGCAGAGTGAATTCACCTATTCGTTCAGCACTGATTTCGGTTTTCTACAAAGACGGTTTAGAGCCCATTGTCAAAGCACTTCACCAACAAAATGTAACCTTATACTCCACCGGAGGTACTCGCAAATTTATTGAAGATTTACATATACCATGTATCGCAGTAGAGGACATTACTGGGTATCCGAGTATACTTGGGGGGAGAGTAAAAACTTTGCATCCAAAAGTATTTGGAGGCATTTTAGCAAGACGAGAATTACAATCTGACTTACAAGAAATTTCACAATACGAAATACCCTTGTTCGATCTTGTAATAGTAGACCTATATCCATTTGCTCAAACGGTTTCAGATGGCGGTACAGAGCAAGAAATTATCGAAAAAATTGATATTGGAGGGGTTTCACTTATTAGAGCTGCGGCGAAAAACCATGCGCATTGCTGCATAGTAGCAGACAAGCAAGAATATCAAAATTTCTTATCTGATTTTCTGTCTGGAAATGGTTCATTAAGTTTAGAACAAAGAAAATCATATGCGGGAAAAGCATTTACAGTTACCGCTCAATACGACGGTCAAATCAGCGATTGGTTTGCGGGTAATTTAATTTCTGCTCTACGTTACGGTGAAAACCCACATCAAAAAGCCCATTTCAAGGGGAATTTAGATGAACTGTTTGACAAAATTCAAGGAAAAGAATTAAGCTACAATAACTTACTTGACGTAGACAGTGCTGTCAATTTATTGAATGAATTTAATGACTCAGATGGCTCAACATTTGTTATCATAAAGCACAACAATGCTTGTGGAGTAGCAACCAGGTCAACTGTTTTACAAAGTTGGACAGACGCATTAGCTTGCGACCCTGTTAGTGCATTTGGAGGCATTTTAGCATGCAATCAAGCTATTGATTTTGAGACTGCAAATCAAATTAATCAATTATTTTTTGAAGTATTAATTGCTCCTTCATACTCTCCAGAAGCAATCGAATTACTTAGTACAAAATCCAATCGAATTATCTTAAAATCCAAAAACTTGAAAGCCGTTCAACAAACAATATATAGAACTGCGTTAAACGGTATTTTGGTTCAAGAAAGAGACAACGAAACCGAAACTACCGACAAAATGACGGTGGTCACCAAAACTGCGCCAAGTGTTCAACAATACAAGGACCTAGAATTCGCTGTTAAACTGGTAAAACAAACAAAAAGTAACACCATTGTTTTGGCGAAAAACGGCCAATTATTGGCAAGCGGAACTGGGCAAACAAGTCGAGTTGATGCGCTGGTTCAAGCCATAGACAAGGCGAATAAATTTGGCTTTGATTTAAACGGAGCAGTAATGGCGAGTGATGCATTTTTCCCATTCCCAGACTGCGTAGAAATAGCCGATAAAGCTGGAATTTCTGCAATCATTCAACCCGGTGGATCCATTAAAGATCAACTAAGTATCGATTATTGCAACAATCACAATTTGGCAATGGTTACTACTGGTATCAGACATTTTAAACACTAATCAACTTTGGCATAGTTTTAGCGTAGTAGATTAAACAATATGTATCAGATTATAAGATTCATTTTATTTTTAATGTCTCCTGAAAGAGCACACGAAGTAGCTCTTAATCTCATGGAGGCTGCGTTCCGTATTCCAATCTTTAACACTCTGATGCGCTTATACGTTAAACCTGTATCAGCAAAACCAATAGAATTTGCTGGCATTAA
>Ga0102831_1000460_pt1 | contig 18394 bp, 17 predicted proteins | sample ColrivemetaGS747_FD_84508 | JGI IMG/M metagenome (GOLD analysis project Ga0102831, IMG submission 84508) | Estuarine microbial communities from the Columbia River estuary - Freshwater metaG S.747 | ecosystem: Environmental > Aquatic > Marine > Intertidal zone > Estuary | place: USA: Columbia...
GAACATTTCATTGCATCTACTACCATTCAGCGTCATGATGGACTGAAAACCTTCCTTTCCATTCAGCAAAATACCCGACAAGAGTTTGATCCACACAGAAATCCGAAATACACCTTTCCCCAGTTAAATGTAAGATTGAATGCGGCTCAAATCAGACAAGAAATCCCCATCAACTCCGCATTGATTTCGCATGCCCAAGTGGGAAGCGAATGGCAACAACAGACCTATGGCGGCTACTTTTTGGTGCCGGAATTCCTTTCACAACAGTATTTTGGGGTATTAAAAGGTCAAAATGAACATCCTGATTTTCGTCAGAATTGGGCCATCAGGTTGGATTATCTGCACCGAAACACCCAATTAAAAGACGAAACTTCCAGTAAAATGGCCTTCAAGGGGATTTCCGCGGCATATTCCGCGCGTAAAACTCAAAATCGAAACACCTTCCAACTCTTTTTGAATCACAGTTGGAGGCCGCCAGCGGTGAATGAATTATTTTCTGCAGGCGTTCATCACGGGAACGCTAGCTATGAAGAGGGGAATGCAAATTTGACTCCCGAATGGGGTGAAAAATTGGAATTTCAATTTAAAAAATCCTTTAAAAAAAGTACTTTTGAATTGACTACCTTCGGTTTGTGGTCGCCTAATTACATTCACCTAAATCCGCAGTCAGCACCCATTTTAACCGTTCGAGGGGCATTTCCGTATTACAAATATGAGCAGCTTCCAACCATTTTGAGTGGAGCTTCGGCATACCAAGAATTTTTTCTTTCTCGGGGGACATTTACTCTTGGTGGCGAATACACTTACGGTCGAATACTCCAACCAGAACGCTACCCTACTCTATTGCCCTGCAGCGAAGTCTCTTTCAATTGGGTGGGTAAATTAAAATATGGAGAATACTTCATCAAATATGTGAGGGTTTTTCAACAACGTTATTTTACGGCTGCCACAGATCTGATGCCTCCACCTGATGGATTTCATTTGTTGGATGCAGGATTGACTTTAAAAAAAGGTTCAAAGTGTGAAATCACATTAAATGGGAACAACCTCCTTAACACACGATACCGAAATTACTTAGACCGTTTCAGGTATTTTACCCCAGCCATGGGAAGAAACATTGGCATAAAATTAAACATCAATATACATTATCATGAAAAAACACATCAATAAACTGAGCATCAAATCAGTAGTATTTGCAATGCTCGCCTTCAATTTCAGTGCTTGTACCGATCACAATCACGACGATGACCACCAAAATGAAGAAGAAACTATAAATAAGATAGAATTAACCTTAACTCCAGATACTCTTGGGCTGCCACCGCAAACTGTAGTATGGAGCGACCTTGATGGAGATGGTGGAAATCCACCTATTTTACCAGATACCCTAAGACTCGGCCCAACTATCCTCTACAAAGCTGAATTAATCTTTAAATATGTTCACAACGGCATTGAACACTCAGTAAACACTGAAATTAGAAAAGAAGCCGATGAACATTTAATTTGTTTTAGTCCCATACAACTCATACAAGTGGTTATTATGGAAATCACTAGAACAGATAAAGATAATATGGGTAAGGAATTGGGTCTAACTTCTATTTGGAAGGCATTAATTCCAGAAAAAGGCGCGGTTCGCGTTAGCTTGAAGCATCAACCAAACGGCATAAAGAATGGAAATTGCGATTTGGGAGAAACCGACGCAGAAATTGATTTCCCCTATACATCAATCGAATAAATCAGACTTAAAAGGCAGCAAAAATTGGTTACTTTTGTACTAAAATGGAGAACACTGAAATGAAATTAACCGCGCTCAACCATGTTCACAGAGCATTGGGCGCCAAGATGGTTCCTTTTGCTGGGTACGACATGCCTGTGTTGTATAAAAATTTGATTCAAGAACACCATGCTGTTAGAAATGCAGTAGGAGTATTTGACGTGAGCCATATGGGCGAAGTTTTCATTTCCGGTGAGAAGGCCTTTGATTTAGTGCAATACATGACTTCAAACGATGTTTCTGCATTATCAGACGGTAGAGTTCAATACTCTTGCATGCCCAACGATCAAGGTGGTATAGTAGATGATTTATTGGTTTATCGATTTGCAGCAGACCGCTATTTCTTGGTTATCAATGCCTCTAACATTGACAAAGATTTAGCCTGGATGCACAAGCAAAACGAAAAATTTGGTGCAATCATTGAAAATAAATCAGATGATTATTCCCTGTTAGCTATTCAAGGCCCTAAAGCAATCAATGCATTACAAAAGTTAACCGAAGTGACTTTATCTGACATTCCTTACTATCACTTCACTGAGGGAGTTCTTGCGGGAATGAATATGATCATTTCAAATACAGGTTATACCGGCGCTGGTGGATTTGAACTTTACGTAAAAAACAACGAAGTTGAAGCCCTTTGGAATGCAGTTATGGAAGCAGGTGCTGAATTCAACATTGAACCATGCGGATTGGGTGCGCGTGATACCCTAAGATTGGAAAAAGGATTCTGTCTTTACGGGAATGACATCAATGACGAGACTTCACCCATTGAGGCTGGATTGGGTTGGATCACCAAATTCAACAATCCTTTCCACATGAGCGAGCATCATTTAGAAATCAAGAACAACAAACCTTCCAAGAAATTGGTGGGATTTGAATTGATAGACCGCGGCATTCCCCGTCAACACTACCCCATTTGTACAGCAGATGGAAGTGTGATAGGAGAAGTCACCTCTGGAACCATGAGCCCAACCCTGAATAAAGCGATTGGTATGGGATATGTAAGTTCAGAAAATAGCGCTGCGGGATCTGAAATCTACATTGAAGTGAGAGGCAAATTGCTGAAAGCCCAAGTGGTCAAAATCCCATTCTTGGCGTAAACTTAAAACTCAATACAATTGAAAGACGCTCTTCTGAAAGGAAGGGCGTTTTTTTTAGCCATCATGCCTTAGGGCCTCAATCGGATCTAACTTAGATGCTTTTACTGCTGGATAAAGACCTGCAATTAATCCAACAATGATGCAGATAACTACCGCGAAGAAAATCCAAAACCAAGGAATGATAAATCCACTCTTCAGTAAAACACCAACTGCATTCCCCATAGCGATACCTAATACAATACCTCCAATTCCACCTAACTGAGTAATTACAACTGCTTCCACTAAAAACTGATTGCGTATGGCAGATGCTGTGGCACCCAATGATTTTCGCAATCCTATTTCTTTAGTTCTTTCAGTAACGCTTACCAGCATAATATTCATTAAGCTAACCGCAGCCCCTAATAGGGTAATTATTCCGATTAACATCCCCACAGAGGAAACCATAGCCAAATCCTTTTTGACATTATTGGCTAGAGAATCACTCCTGGTAATTGAAAAATCATCTTCTTGATGGGGAGCCAATCTTCGAATTCTTCTCATAACAGCCCTTGCTTCAGAAATATCTGCATCTAAATTCTCTACAGATTCAGACATCACGCTCATATTCACATTGTTAATTGCTTGGGTAAAATCCTGTCGGGCTTTATTGATTCCCACTATAACCATTCTATCGCCACCAGACATTCCCATACTTGAGCCCTTCTTTTTCAGCTCTCCAATGACCTTATATGGTTTTCCATCGACTGAAATATCTTTCCCAACACTGATACCTTCTTTGTATGAAGCACCCCAAATTTGTACAACAACATCAGCGCCTAATACCACTAATGGAAGACTCATGAAAATATCGTTTTTCGTAAAGGATCTTCCAGCCGCCAATTCATAACTCGATGTAAAAATCACATCTTCATCTACACCTAAAATCTTGATATTGGGATTGGTTTCAACATTTCTGTATTTAACTTTTGAAGTATAAGAAGCATTGATGGTTCTACCAATAACGCCAGTCCCGCGATAAAGCCCTTCGAACTTTTGAGATTGATCGTAGCTAATTGGTTTAAAATCATCTGGTACACCCCATCGTTGAACCGTCAACCTATTATTAATGGAAAAGCTTTGGGCTCCGAATCTCGACATCGTTTGAGTGATTGCACTACTCATTGCGTCTATCGAGGTTAAAATACCCACCAACGCTGAAATACCAATTGCTATGATGGAAGCCGTAATAATAGCACGAGTTCTATGAGATTTTAGGGATGAGAAACCCTGGCGAATATTTTCTACGACCTGCAGCAAAACTAAATTCTAAAAGTTATGCGCTGAATGATTGTCCGCAACCACAAGTTTCTGTTGCATTGGGATTATTGAACGAGAACCCTCGATTGTTCAATCCGTGTTCCCAATCCACTTCCATTCCTATAACATACATTACATGTGCTTTATTCATCACTACAGGAATGCCTTCGAGGTCGTATTCTTTATCACCCTCTTCACGCTTATCAAATGCCAAAAGATAACTCATACCTGAACAACCGCCGCCTTTTACGCCGATTCTAAGAACTGAATCTTCCTTTAACTCTAAATTCTCATGCAATCTGTGAAGTTCATCAATGGCATGTTGAGTGAATTTTACGGGCAAATTTTCCATAACTACAAATTTAGTCAATTCTTAATTGCCTTGGTCGGTTTGATTTTAGTGTTGTGCGACAAAGAATGTATCTTTGTCGAAAACCATGGAAACCTTTGAATTGTTAGAAGCCGCACTCTATATTCTGGCGCCCTCAGTGTTGGTAATTGTGAGTTCCTCAATGATCATGAAAAGTATGTCTCGCAATCTAGAAAAAACCTTAAGGAGCGAAATATTACGTCAAAATAATAAAGACTATGTCAAATTGAAGTTGGCTGCTTACGAAAGATTAAGTCTAATGTTAGAAAGAACCTCCGTACCAACCTTAATTCAAAAGTTTGCAAAACCCGGATTGACATCCTCACAAATAGCTCAATTGATGAAAGCTTCAATAAACGAAGAATTCAATTATAATGTATCGCAACAAATTTTTGTGAGCGCTCAAACATGGGGCACCATTAAAATTGTAAAAGAACAAACCCTTATTCTGATAAAAACGGTAGAATCAAAAATTGACCCTAACCAATCAGCTGCGGAATATTGCGATTCATTAATAAACCATATGAAGAATAACGGTGAAGTGCCTCACGAAAAAGGGCTACAAATGATTAGAGGTGAGATGGAATTACTCTTTAATTAAAAATTCTTCCATTTAGAAATCTTCCGAATATACATCCCCCGTAAAAACATCCCCCGAAAAAATGAAAAAGAACAGCAGCGGAATAGAAATCAAAGAAGTATACAATAGTGTCAAAAGCAACACAGAAAATCCTGGAGAATTCCCGTTTACCCGTGGTGTACGAAAAGACATGTACCGAGGCCGTTTATGGACCATGCGTCAATATGCAGGATTCAGCACCGCCGAAGCAAGTAACGAGAGATACCATTATTTGCTCAACCAAGGCACAACAGGTCTTTCAGTGGCATTCGACCTGCCTACTCAAATCGGGTATGACAGTGATCACCCCATGAGCGAAGGAGAAGTTGGCAAAGTGGGAGTAGCCATTGATTCTTTGAAGGATATGGAAACCTTGTTCAAGGGCATTGAACTTCAGAAGGTAACCACTAGTATGACCATCAATGCAACGGCATCGACTTTATTGGCTATGTATGTGGCATTGGCAAAAAAACAAAATGCCGATTTATCACAAATAAGTGGCACCATTCAAAATGACTTGTTGAAGGAATATGCTGCCAGAGGCACATATATATATCCAGTTCGTCCAAGCATGAAAATCATTACCGACATTTTCGAGTGGTGCGGCAAAGAATTACCTAAATGGAATACTATTTCCATCAGCGGTTATCATATTCGCGAAGCAGGAAGTACAGCGGTTCAAGAATTAGCATTCACTTTATCAAACGGTAAAGCATACGTAGAGTCAGCTTTGAAAGCAGGCCTAGATATCAATGTTTTTGGCAAACGGTTATCGTTCTTCTTCAATGCTCATAATGACTTTTTCGAAGAGATTGCCAAATTTAGAGCAGCTAGAAGAATGTGGGCTAAAATCATGAAAGATTTAGGAGCAACAGATTCCCAAGCAATGATGTTAAGATTTCATACTCAAACTGGGGGCTCAACATTAACAGCGCAACAACCCGAAAATAATATTTCTAGGGTTACACTTCAAGCAATGGCTGCCGTGTTGGGTGGGACTCAAAGTTTACACACCAATGGATATGATGAGGCATTGAATCTACCAACTGAAAAAGCAGCTCGAATCGCTCTACGAACACAGCAAATAATTGGATATGAAAGTGGAGTCACCAATACGGTTGACCCTTTAGGAGGAAGCTTTTATGTGGAAGAATTAACTGATCGAATAGAAAGCGAAGCACTCCTTATAATATCACAAATTGATAAAATGGGAGGTTCCGTTGCTGCAGTTGAAAGTGGATGGATGCAAGAGGAAATTGCTAGGAGCAGTTATGACTTCCAACGTCAAGTTGAAAGAAAAGAGCAAATTATAGTAGGTGTTAATCAATTCACTACCCAAGACCAAGAGGACATACCGTCGTTTAAAATAGACGATAGCATAAGAGAAAGACAAACTGAAAAAATAAACTCCCTAAAACAGGAGAGAAATCAAAATTCAGTTACAAAATCGTTAGAAAATTTGGAAACAGCTGCTCGTTTAGGTGAAAATTTGATGCCCAAAATCTTGGAAAGCGTTGAAGAATATGCGACTCTGGGAGAAATCGCTTTTGCTATGAGAAATGTGTACGGAGAATACGCGATTTAATACACTAAAAAAATTAAAAAATCAAGTAAAAAAAATTAGCAAATTGTGAAAATTCTCTATTTCTTTACAAACGGAAATTGACTTTTTGACTACCTATGATAATCAATCAGTTAAATCTAAGTTTTAACAAGTAATTAACACTCAGGCCCAAAGAAATATATGGAAAGAAAAGCACACGAACTTGCATGGCAAGAATGCCTTGAAATTATTCGAGACAATGTAAACCCGCAAAGTTTCAAAACTTGGTTTGAACCTATCAAACCGATGAAACTTTCAAACAAAATTCTTACCATACAAGTACCTAGCCAATTCTTTTACGAATGGTTGGAAGAACATTATGTGCAGATTCTACACAAAACCTTAAAAAAGGTCATAGGGCCTAATGCTAAATTGGAATATTCAGTAATTGTTGAGAATGCAACTTCACAACATTCTGAACCTTTTACCATAAACCTACCAACAGGAAATTCTTCTAAACCGGTAAACAATGAATTGGGAATGCCCATTAATATGGATAGCCCAATTAAAAATCCATTCATCATTCCAGGCCTTCGCCGAATGAACATTGATAGCCAGTTGAATCCACGTTATACCTTTGATAATTTCGTGGAAGGAGAATGCAACAAATTGGCAAGAAATGCTGGTTTAGCAATCGCTCAGAAACCTGGCGGTACCGCTTTCAATCCTTTAATGATTTTCGGTGGATGCGGATTGGGTAAAACTCATTTGGCGCATGCAATTGGTAATTTGATCAAACAACAGCACAAACAAAAAGTAGTTGTGTTTGTCAGCGCCGAAAAATTCATCAATCAATTCATCGATTCTGCTCGCCAAGGCAATAACAATCAATTTGTCAACTTCTATCAATATTTAGATGTATTGATCGTTGATGATGTTCAGTTTTTCTCTAAAAAAGAAAGAACTCAAGAAGTATTCTTCCAGATTTTCAATCACCTGCACCAGAACGGAAAGCAAATCATTTTAACTTGTGATCGCGCTCCTAAAGATTTGAAGAATATGGATGAGCGTTTGTTGAGTCGTTTTAAATGGGGTTTGTCCGCTGACTTAAGTACTCCAGATTTCGATACCCGTGTTTCCATTTTGGAAAACAAAATGTATCAAGACGGTATTACCTTGCATAAAGATGTAGTTGAGTATCTAGCTCATAATATTGACACCAATATTCGTGAATTAGAAGGTGCTTTGATTTCATTACTTGCTCAGGGTTCACTTACAAGAAAACATCTTGATTTAAATTTGGCTAAGCAAACGGTTAAGAATTTTGTGAAAAATTCTACCCGTGAAATAAGCATTGATTATATACAAAAATTAGTTTGTGACTTTTACAACATTCCCGTTGAAGCCGTTAAATCTAAAACCAGAAAACGTGAAATTGTACAAGCTCGCCAAATTGCCATGTACTTCACCAAAGATCTTACCAAGGCTTCTTTAAAAAACATCGGTATTTTCTTCGGTGGTAGAGATCACTCAACGGTAATTCATGCTTGTCAAACGGTGAATGATTTGATTGAGACCGATAAAAAATTCCGTCAAGATGTTGAAGAAATCGAAAAACGCATTAAAATCAACACATTCTAATCGATAATATACACACTTTCATACAAAAGGGGTAGTCTTCAAGTAGAGACTACCCCTTTTTCATTTATTTTCGCTTCCCATGTTGCGGTTCTATAAATCATTCAAGTTTGCACTGAATGGAGTCTTACTCCTTTCTAAAACCGAACGCAATTTTAAAATCATCATTTGGGTGATGCTAGTAGTTCTGGCATTAGGCTGGTTTTTAGATTCTCAAGGACAACATTTAAATAGATTAGAATGGGCTATTCTATGGTTGACTATGGGATTGGTATTCGTTTCAGAAAGCTTAAATACCGCCATCGAGAAAACACTGGACACCCTCCACCCCGATAGACACGACGGTGTTGGTCGCGCTAAAGACATGGCAGCGGGTGCCACTTTAATAGCGTCAACAGTTGCACTAATAGTAGGAGGTTACATCCTCCTACCTAGAATTCTAGCGATTATGTAATTTTAGATTTTACTCTAAATTTATTTCTGATCTAAATCACTCAGCTGCTCTTTCGTTAATGCACTTGGGGCATCAATCATGGTATCTCTTCCGCTGTTATTCTTTGGAAATGCAATAAAGTCTCTGATAGAATCACTTCCACCGAACAGACTGCATAAACGGTCAAAACCCAAGGCAATACCTCCATGTGGCGGCGCACCATATTCAAAAGCATTCAATAGAAAACCAAATTGTGCTTGTGCCTCTTCTTGCGTAAATCCGAGTAATCCAAACATTTCTGATTGCAGTTGTTGATCATGAATTCTTATAGAACCACCTCCAATTTCAACACCATTAATTACCAAATCATAAGCGTTCGCATTTACCTTTCCAGGTTCTGACATCATCAAAGACCTGTGTTCAGGTAAAGGACTAGTAAATGGATGATGCATAGCATGGTAACGATTTGATTCTTCATCCCATTCCAATAAGGGAAAATCAACCACCCAAAGGGGCGCGAATTCATTGGGGTTTCTCAAGCCCATATCAGCTGCTACTTTCAAACGAAGTTCATTCAATTGCTTGCGTGTTTTATCTACTGGGCCGGCTAGCAACAACATTAGATCACCGTTTTGAGCATTAAATACCTCAGACCATGCCTGTAATTTTGTTGCATCGTAGAATTTATCAACAGAAGATTTCAATTCACCCGATTCTTCTTTTCTGCACCAAATCATTCCGCTTGCTCCCACTTGTGGTCGTTTAACGTATTCCGTTAGTGCATCAATTTGTTTGCGAGTGTATGCGGCAGCTCCAGGAACACAAATTCCAATTACACTTTCTGCTGCATCAAAAATACCAAATCCAGCACCAGATATAACGTCAATTTCTTGAGATTTCAACTCGACGAATTTCATCCCAAAACGAATATCCGGTTTGTCTGATCCGTAATATTTCATAGCATCGGCGTAGGTCATTCGCGGAAATTCTTCAAATTGCAATCCTTTTTCTTGAACAAAAAGGTGCCTCACCATGCCCTCAAAAATATCTAAAATATCATCTCTTTCTATAAAGCTCAATTCACAGTCAATTTGAGTAAACTCAGGTTGACGATCTGCCCGTAAATCTTCATCTCTGAAGCATTTTACTATTTGAAAATAACGGTCAAAACCGCTTACCATCAATAATTGCTTGAATGTTTGCGGACTTTGTGGCAATGCATACCACTCTCCGGGATTGAGTCGACTGGGAACTACAAAATCTCTAGCGCCCTCGGGAGTACTTTTTATCAAAACTGGTGTCTCCACCTCTAAGAAATTTTGATCTGATAAATACCTTCTTATCTCCTGTGCGATTCTGTGCCTGAGTTCCAAGTTCTTGCGAACCACTTCTCTTCTCAAGTCTAAATAACGGTATTTCATCCTCAACTCATCACCACCATCCGTTTCTGTCTCGATAGTAAACGGCGGAGTTTTAGAAGCATTAAGGATTTGAAGTTCAGAAACAATAACTTCAATTTCGCCCGTAGGTATATTTGTGTTCTTACTGCTTCTTTCAGCTACTGTTCCTTTAATTCTAATAACATATTCTCTTCCCAAGGAATTGGCCTGTTGAAGTAACTCTTGATTGTAAACTTCGTTGAATGCCAACTGCGTAATGCCGTATCTATCGCGAAGATCTACAAAGGCCATACTCCCCAAAGATCTGTTTTTAGCAACCCAACCTGACAACTCAACTGATTGTCCAACGTGTTCAATTCTTAATTCCCCGCAGGTATGTGAACGATACATATGATTATTTTTCTTCTTGTTTAAAATGTTGCCACCCTTGTGCTTTAATGTCAAATACATTTCCTGCATTGGTGTGTAATTGATGCTTACCTTCCATTGCTGTTGCATGTCCAATGATGGTAAAATCCATGTGATTTTTTATCTGATCGTAATGCTTTTGATCTATAGTCATGAGCAATTCATAGTCTTCGCCTCCATTAAGAGCAACAATACTAGGATTCAAATTAAAAGTCATTGCTGTTTCCATGGTCTGAGAATCTATAGGAAGTTTATTCTCATAAATATCAAAACCTACATTTGAAGCCTTTCCTAGATGGAACACCTCAGAAGCAACTCCGTCACTGATATCCATCATAGAAGTTGGAACTATATTTAATTCATTCAAAGTTTCAATGATATCTACTCTTGCTTCCGGTTTTAGCTGTCTGCCAACAATATAGTCATAGGGTTCTAAATCAGGTTGCATATTAGGATGTTCAAGAAATACGCGTTTCTCCCGTTCTAAAATTTGTAATCCCATATATGCTCCTCCTAAATCTCCAGAAACCACCAATAAATCACCGGGTTTAGCACCAGAACGCTTGGTTATTTTCTTAGCATCGACTTCGCCAAGAACTGTGACATTAATAACAAGTCCTGATCTTGAGGTACTTGTATCACCGCCAACTAAATCTACTTGATATTTATCGCAAGCGATTTTCATTCCCAAATACAACTCTTCTATGGCCTCTAAAGAAAATCTATTACTCAGCGCTACTGAAACCAAAACTTGTGCGGCCTTTCCATTCATTGCACAAACGTCACTTACATTTGAAGCAATGGCTTTGTATCCTAAGTGTTTTAAAGGGGTGTACGACAAATCAAAGTGAACACCTTCCACCATCATGTCGGTACTCCAAACAGCGATTTTTGTTCCAAATTTTATTAATGCCGCATCATCACCTACTCCTAAAAGCGTTGATTTATGCTGGTTTTCAAAATGTTGAGTAAGATGTTGAATTAATCCAAACTCCCCCAACTGGGTCAATTCTGTGCGATCGCTGTTATCAAACATGGTACAAATTTAGGCTCACAATGCGATACAAACGTTTTTTGGTTCAGTAAAAAATCTCATGGCTTCCCAACCGCCTTCTCTACCAACGCCTGAACTCTTTACTCCACCAAAGGGAGTGCGTAAATCTCTCAATAACCAACAATTTACCCAAACAATACCAAAGTCCAGTTCAGCGGCCATTCGATGAGCTCTTTTTAGATCATTGGTCCAAAACGTAGCAGCCAAACCGTACTCAGTACCATTGGCAATTTCCAAAGCCTCTGCTTCATTCTTGAAGGGCATGATAGTTATTACTGGACCAAATATTTCTTCCTGATTCGTCCTGCAACTACTTTGTAACCCCTCAATAATAGTGGGTTGTATATACCAGCCGTTTTCTTTCCCTTGAGGATGAACGGTATTGCCACCAATCAAGATCTTTCCACCTTCTTCTTTTGCCAATTCAATATAAGATTTGACTTTTTCAAAATGTGGCTTTGAAACTATAGCCCCAATTCTTGTAGAATCTATCAGCGGATCTCCCACCGTCAATTTACCAACTTCTTCGATTAAGGCTTTCTTAACCTGGTCGTAAACACTTTCTTCAATCAGAAGTCTGCTGCCGCACAAGCAAATCTCACCCTGATTCATAAAGGAAGTATTTACCGTGGTTTTCACTGCTTTATCAATATCAGCATCAGCAAAAATGATGTTTGGATTTTTACCACCCAGCTCTAAACTCAACTTCTTGAACATAGGAGCAGCGGTAGCAGCAATGTATTTGCCTGTTACAGTACCACCGGTAAAGCTAATGGCTTTTATTTTTTTATGCTCAACCATGGCTTGCCCTACCTTAGGTCCTAAACCATGAATGATATTCAATACTCCGTTGGGTAGTCCCGCAGAGATGCAAACCTCAGATAATAAAAATGCAGTTGCAGGCGTGAACTCACTTGGCTTGGCAATCACAGCGTTTCCAGCAGCTAAGGCCGGGGCTATCTTCCAACTAAAAAGATACAAAGGCAAATTCCAAGGAGAAATACACCCAACTACCCCAATTGGTTGTCTCAATGTATAATTGATTGCTCGATTTTCCATGGCATGACTTTCAGAAGCAAACTGCATAGCAGCAGTAGCGTAGAACCTGAAATTTTGTGCCGCTCTGATCATTTCATTTCTTGCCAACCAAAGTGGCTTTCCCTGATCTCTGCTTTCAGCCAATGCAAATTCTTCTCGTTTGGAGTCAATTCCTTCTGCAATGGCATTCAAGACCTTGAACTTTTCCTCCGCAGGAGTGTTCTCCCATTCTTTTTGAGCAGCTGAGGCATATTTATATGCAACTTCAACATCTTCAGCACCTGAATCTGGAACTTGCCCATACACCGTTCCGGTGCTAGGATCAAAATTATCCAAATAGTTTCCGGAAATTGGTTCCAGAAGTTCGCCGTTGATATAATTAACTATTTTCATCCAATTTATTTTCTTTTAACGTGCATTATTTGGTCCTAATACCTCCAACTGAACACTTATTCTTTCGGGGGATTTCCACCAAGTATTTTCAAAAATTTGAGTTACGTATCCTTTTAGGGGAAGATAGAAATTTTCAATATCCCTATCTACAAACCAATTGCGTTGACGAGTTTTCCAAAAATAGCCCTGCAGTTTCCCTCGACTTTTAATAACTCTAAATTCTTGGAGATAGGCAGTTGTATCTTGATTTGAATAATTCCGACTTTCGTACCCACCTCCACTGTCAATCGTCAACTGCATATCTTTAATTAACCTTTCTGTTTGAATATTCAAAAAAGCGACATATTCATCCTTTAAAGCGTTCATTCTGGCAACTTCACTACTAATGGTATCTATGATCATTTCTGTTGATTCAATTTCATCACCAATAGATACACTGCGAACCAAAGTAATTCGCGATTGTTTAGACATTGATTCAAGATCCTTTATAACATCCAAAGCGTATGAATCTGTAATTTCTTCTGGTATTTGAACATCAGAAGAACATCCCCATAAAAATGCACTCAAGAAAAGCAGGTAAATTTTGTTCATTGCTTTAAAATTAATGTTTGTCCTGTCATTTCGTTTGGAAGAGACAGGCCCATAAGATCTAAAATTGTTGGTGCTACATCAGCTAATTTTCCGTCACGAAGTTTTAAATTATCATCGGAAACCAACCAAACGGGAACAGGATTCGTTGTATGTGCGGTATTCGGTGTACCGTCTTCATTTATGGCAAAATCTGCATTCCCATGATCGGCAATGACCAATATATCATATCCTTTAAGCGTCAATGTTTGAACCAATTCTTGTAAACAGTGATCAACAGTTTCAACAGCCTTCACAATAGCCTCATAAACACCTGTATGTCCCACCATATCAGCATTAGCATAGTTTAAACAAACAAAATCTGGTTCATCAGTCATTATGAATTGCACGGCATTCTGAGTTAATTCCACAGCGCTCATTTCCGGTTGCAAGTCATAAGTTGCCACCTTAGGCGAATTTGCCATGATTCGGGTTTCACCTTCAAATTCTTTCTCTCGTCCACCACTAAAAAAGAAAGTAACATGAGGGTATTTTTCAGTTTCTGCTGCTCTTAATTGACTTTTTCCGGCACCTTCCAAAACTTCACCTAAGGTCATTTGTAAATTTTCATTTTCAAAGACCACACCGGAAATCTTGAATTTTTCATCATACTGTGTAAGCGTATAAAAATGCAATTGGAGAGCGTGCATGTTATACTCATGAAAATCCTCTTGTGTCAATGCACGAGTAATCTGTCTACCACGATCTGTTCTAAAATTAAAACATAAAGCAACATCTCCTTCTTTAATGAGTCCTTCTTCTCCATTTAAACACCTAATTGGCGACATGAACTCATCAGTCACACCTTTTTCGTAATGTGATTCTATGGTTTCTAATAATCCACAAGACAACTCACCAACGCCATTTACCATCAAATCATAGGCCTTTTTCACTCTCTCCCAACGCAGGTCTCTGTCCATTGCAAAATATCTTCCAACCACAGTACTAATTTGTGCTGCCGTTCCCTGAATTCCTTCTTCCAGTTTTTTCAGATAGCCCAATCCCGACTTTGGATCGGTATCTCTTCCATCAAGAAAAGCATGAATATAAATTTCTTGAACACCTTTGTTTGTCGCTAAATGACACAGTTGGATTAAATGATCAATATGGGCATGCACACCTCCATCTGACACCAACCCCAATAAATGCAAAGGCTTGTTTATAGAGATGGATTGATCGAACATTTCATTCAAAATTTCATTTTGCGCTGCATCACCATCTCTAAAAGATTTATTGATTTTTGCAAGCATTTGCCAAACCACTCGTCCGGCACCAATATTCATATGCCCAACCTCACTGTTTCCCATTTGACCCTCAGGTAATCCAACATTTTCCCCGTCTGTTCGGAGAGTAGCATGAGGGTATATCAATGATAAAGAATCAGTAAAGGGCGTTGATGCGCAATAAACAGCATCCGACTTAGACTTGTTGCCCAAGCCCCACCCGTCCAAAATCACAATTGCAGCTTTTTTCGACATTCTTACAAATTTAAGCAAGCCTTGCCTCAACTCGATGATTTTATACGATATTTGTAGTGTATGCGCAGCGCTTTTTTATTTTTACTTTTCTGGGGATGTTTTGACGCCTTTGCACAGGTGCAAATTATTGCCGAAGAATCAGTAATAAATGCTGAAAAAGCCCGATTTAACCGTCGCAGTTCTGAAGATATAATCGTTTCTGGTTATCGAATTTTTGTTGGAATGAGAAGTAATCGAGCAGATGCAAATCTCTTAAAACAAGAAGTTGATGAAAAATTAGACTCACTTTACACCTCCCAAATCATCTACGACGAACCAAATTTTAAAGTTTACATAGGCGCATATCCGAATAACAATGAAGCTGAAGAGGCCATGGCAGAAATTCGCCAATATTACCCCAATGTTAAAAAAATCAGAATGCCTATTCCCTTCAAAAGAGAAGAGTAAGTCATGAAAATCGACCCGAAAATTCAAAAAGTCAAAGACGAAGTTAGACAATTATTCACCCAATATTTGGAGACTAATAAGCAACGTAAAACTCCCGAGAGATACGCCATATTAGACGAGATTTATACGTACAAAGACCATTTTGATGTTGATCAACTTTACATCAAAATGAAATCTCGAAATTATCATGTGAGTAGAGCTACAGTTTACAATACATTAGATTTATTGGTTGAAGCAGGATTGGTTAAAAAACACCAATTTGGTCAAAACACCAGTCATTTTGAACAAGCTTACGGATATAAACAACACGATCATTTAATTTGCAATAAATGCAAAAAAGTGATGGAATTTTGCGATCCAAGAGTACAACAAATTAGTTCCACAATGGGAGGACTGCTTAAATTTGATATTATTTCACACTCTTTACATTTATATGGCGACCCTGTGATCAACTCTGATGGATCCTGTGCCCAGTGCCATAAACCAACTATTTAAATACCCTACATGATTGACGTTATACTTGGCCTCCAATGGGGCGACGAAGGAAAAGGAAAAATTGCAGATTACTTAACTCCTAAATATGATTTAGTTGCGCGATTCCAAGGTGGACCCAATGCAGGCCATTCTTTAGAATTTGAAGGTAAAAAATTTGTGTTAAACACCATTCCCTCGGGAATATTTAGAAAAAATATTCTAAACCTAATTGGTAACGGTGTTGTAATTGACCCTGTGAGATTAGGAGAGGAAATTGATCGCATTAAAGACGAATGCCCTGATTATAGTGAACGCCTACTCATTTCGCAAAAAGCCCATTTAATACTTCCAACACACAGAATTTTAGATGCCGCATCAGAAGCATCAAAAGGGAAGGATAAAATTGGGAGTACGTTGCGCGGAATAGGCCCTACTTATCGCGATAAAATTGGACGTTCAGGTTTGCGAATTGGCGATATTCTTGAAAAAGATTTCCAGGAAAAGTATCGTAAGACTGTTGAAAATCATTTAAAGCAGATTGAATTTTACGGATTCACAGATTTCAACTTAGAAGCCGAAGAAACTAAATTTTTCGCAGCAATTGAGCGCTTAAAGTCACTTAAACTCATCAATAGTGAATATTTGATACATCAATATATCAGTGAAGGTAAAAAAATTCTTGCTGAAGGTGCTCAAGGAAGTATGCTAGATGTGGAATTTGGAACTTATCCTTTCGTTACTTCAAGCAATACTTTATCTGGAGGAGTTTGCACAGGATTGGGTGTAGCACCAAAGCACATTCGCAAAGTATACGGAATATTCAAGGCTTATTGCACCAGAGTTGGATCTGGGCCCTTCCCCACAGAACTTGATAATGAAGTTGGTGAAGAAATCCGTCAATTAGGACATGAATTTGGAGCGACTACCGGTCGTGAGCGCAGAACTGGATGGCTTGACCTTGTAGCACTAAAATACACGTGCATGTTAAATGGCGTAGATGAGTTAATCATGATGAAGGGAGATGTACTAAACGGTTTTGAAGAACTTAATGTTGCTACAGCCTACAAAATCAATGGCGAAACCACTACTGAAGTACCTGCAAACCTATGCAATACAGAAATCGAGCCTATTTATCAATCTTTCCCAGGTTGGGGAAAAGATTTAAATTTAGATGCGGGTTATGAAGCAATGGACATAACATTCAAAAATTACGTAGAATTTGTAGAAAATTATATTGGATGCAAAATCTCAGTGATTTCAATGGGTCCTGGCCGAGATGAAACATTGGTAAGAAACTAAACGTCATCATGAAAATCATTTGTATAGGTCGCAATTACACTGAACACATCCGCGAACTCAACAATGAAATTCCAGATGAACCCGTTATTTTCATAAAACCAGATTCTGCCTTATTACGCAATAATGCCCCATTTTTCATACCAGAATTTTCTAACGATGTTCATCATGAGGTAGAATTGGTAGTTAAAATTAAAAAAATTGGAAAGCATATTCCACTTCAATTTGCCCGTGATTATTACGATGAAATCGCTTTGGGAATTGATTTTACTGCTCGCGATGTTCAATCCAAATTGAAAGAAAAAGGCTTACCGTGGGAAAAAGCAAAAGGCTTCGACCATTCTGCCGTTATAAGTAAATTTCTCCCATTAGAGCATTTTGGAGTCGTTGGCTCAGCACCAATTAAAGGATTAAATTTCAGCCTCCTTAAGAATAACCAAATAGTGCAACAAGGGAATACTGATTTCATGATTAACTCAATCGATGAAATCATTTCGCATATTTCGCAATATTTCACTTTAAAAATCGGTGATTATATTTTCACCGGAACCCCTGCGGGTGTGGGAAAGGTCAATGCTAACGATCAACTTACTGGCTTGATAGAAAATACTGAGATGTTCTCATTTCAGGTATTCTAGTTATCGGGTATCGGGTAGCGGGTGTCGGATCCATATTCTATAGTCTATAGTCCATAGTCCATAGTCTCTAGAGGCTAGACCCCAGAACTTAGACCTCAGACCATATGCTATTTACTCAATAAAAAAACCCGGAACTTTCGCTCCGGGTTCATTTTTAGGTTATGTTTTTTGAGTCTCTAGTCTCTGGACTCTCGACTCTGGTCTATAGACTTCCGACTATGGACTTTCGACTATTGCCCAATAACAATCTTCTTAACCGCTGTTCTGCCCATTTGATCTAAGATGTTCACCAAGTAAACACCGTTCAATCCTGAACAGTTCATCTCAACAGTTGAAGAATTGGTGTTCATGCTGCGAACAACACGACCGTC
>Ga0102831_1000466_pt1 | contig 18271 bp, 21 predicted proteins | sample ColrivemetaGS747_FD_84508 | JGI IMG/M metagenome (GOLD analysis project Ga0102831, IMG submission 84508) | Estuarine microbial communities from the Columbia River estuary - Freshwater metaG S.747 | ecosystem: Environmental > Aquatic > Marine > Intertidal zone > Estuary | place: USA: Columbia...
TAAAGAGACCATCACACTTGACGAATGGCAGAAATGGCTACTACGTCATATGCTGGAACGCTATCCTGATGACTATGAAGAAGAATCAAAGCGTGGAAGGCTAAGATATCGTCAAATTGTAGTTTCTATGGGAAGACAGAATGGAAAATCAACTCTCACCCAAGCCTTGTCCTTATATGCATTGTTAATGCATGAAGTAGGACCTACTGTGGTGGGAGTAGCCTCTTCCGTGGACCAAGCTAGAATCGTTTATAATCGTACGCTCTATAGCGTGAATAACAACATCTGGCTCAAGAAGAGATTTGATAAAGCTACAGAACACAGGGGTATGATACTCAAGGATGGTTCTGGTAGCTATATGATTAAAGCAGCCAAGGAGACAGCCCTCCAAGGTATTGCCGTATCCTTCGGAATAGTAGATGAGCTTCACATCCTCCCTAAAGGTCTTTACTCATCCTTGACACTAGGTACTTCCACAAAGAAGGATGGTATGATTGTAGGCATTACCACTGCAGGGGATGATACATCTATCGTCCTGAAGGAGCTTTATGCTAACGGAGAAAGAGCTATCGCAGGTGATACAGACTTTGAGCGATTTGGATTCTTCTGCTGGGAAGCACCTGAAGGTGCTGACTTACTTGACCCTGACGCTATCTATGCTGCTAATCCCGCTGTGGCTGCTGGTCGTATCCCTCTAGATACCGTGTTATCAGATGTAAAGTCTATCCCTGAGTTAGAAGCCAGGAGATATCGTCTCAACCAGTTTGTAGATGGTAATAGTATTCCTAACTGGCTACCAGATGAACTATTCACTGCTGCAGCTGGCGAGGGTATTACTGACAAGACCAACCCATTAGTCTTTGCAGTAGATAGAACACAAGGATGGGGCTATGTAACTATTGCAGCAGCTAGAAAGCTACCAGATAGTACATTTGAGACAGAACTGGTTGCTAGCTTTGTTAATCCAACAGAGAACCTGATATTTGATGAACTAGCTAACCTTTATACAAAGTACAGTCCAGCAGGTATTGCTTTGGATGATAGGCAGATGCCAAACGTTGGTAAGAAGCTTAAACTCTCAGGAATACCTACCTATCAGCTATGGACCAAAGAAGTGAGTGCAGCTAGCTCATTTACATATTGGGCATTTGCTGAGGGTATGGTTAAACATAACAATGACCCACTATTAGTAGCACAGACAAAGAACGGTGTATCTAAATATAGTGGTGAAACATGGCTTATCTCTAGAAGAGAGTCTAAAGGTGACTTGGATGCACTAATGTCAACTATCATGGCACTATATGTAGCCTCAATCGTTGATACACCTACCCTTCAGATATTCTAGACGTAGGTTTATGGTATAATGAAATGGAGAAATTATGGCAAACTTATTTACAAGACTATTAGGCATTCCTGATAGCAATACTGAGTCAAGGGCAGCAAGCCCTGACATTATGCCTCTACCCAGAACAGATGTTGCTGTTTCTGCTGAGAAGGCACTTTCACTAACTGCAGTGTACAGAGCAACCCAAGTCCTAGCTACCCCTATCTCAAAGATGGACATTAAGTCCTACCGCTGGGTAGATGGTCAGAACGTTGAGATTCTTAACCCTGTTATTGTTAATAAACCAAACGTTTATGAGTCACGTAGGGACTTCCTATTTAAGACTGTATCAAGCCTAGCCCTAACAGGTGAAGCATTCTGGCACAAGTCTTTTGGTAGCAATGGACAGGTTAATAACCTTGAGATTCTAGAATCCAAAGCGGTATCAATCACAAAGGACAACCAAGGAAGACTATCCTATGCAATAGCATTGAAGAATGGTAAGTCTAAGGTAGTCCCAGGTAATGAGATTGAGCACATTAAGTTGTTCTCTCTACCTGGTTACGATAGAGGTCTTGGACCTATCCAGATGTGTAAAGATGACATCAAGGGTATCCTAGACCTACGTGCATATGCATCTACATGGTTCAGCTCTGCTGGTATTCCTACTGGTGTCCTATCTACTAACACAATGCTAACTTCAGAACAAGCAGATGACATTACAGCTCGTTGGCACGAAAAGCAGAACAACAAGCAGATTGCTGTTCTAGGAAATGGCTTCCAGTACAACCCAGTAGCTTTGTCTCCAAAGGATGCATTGTTTACAGAGGTACAGGACCAAGCTGTCCAGACAGTATCTCGCCTATTTGGTATTCCTCCACGCCTGTTGATTACAGGTGTAGCAGGTAACTCTGACACTTACACAAATCTGTCAGAAGAGCAGCAAACCTTCTATCGTCACACGTTGATGGCTTATCTAGATGCAATTGAAGACGCTATGTCTAACTGCCTACCTAGAGGAACCAAGATTAACTTTGATTACGAAGGTTTGTTCAAAGCAGACATCGCCTCAAGATATAACTATTACAAGATAGCTGTTGATGGTGGATGGATGTCTCCAGAAGAAATCCGATTAAAGGAGGGTTTAGATGGATAACCTAGAAACACGTGAAGTGGAGTTTCGTTTTGACGAAGAGTCACGCACAGTATCTGGTATTGCTGTTCCTTATGACCAAGAGACTAGCATTGGAGGAGCATACACTGAATCCTTCAAGCGTGGTTCAATAGCAGAAGACGTTACAGACGTTAAGCTGTTCTATGGACACGAAGAGCCAATTGGTAAGGTAATTGAGGGTAGGGATACAGAGCATGGCTTTGAAATCACTGCTAAGATTAGCGATACTGCTCGTGGAAACGAGGTAAGAACATTGTTGAAAGACGGTGTACTAAACAAATTCTCTGTGGGGTTTGTCCCAGTTAATTCTGAAAGGGATGGCAACACAGTAGTACGTACAGAAGTTTCTCTCAGGGAAGTTTCAGTCGTACCATTTCCAGCTTATGCTGGGGCAACAGTAACAGAGGTCCGTGAGGACAACACAACTAACACAAAGGAGGTTCCTACAATGGAATCAGTAAACGAAAACATCAACATTGATGTAGACGGTGTTAAGGAAGATGTGGCTGAGTTGCGTAGACTCGTAGAAACGGGCTTCGCTACCACCTCCACACCAACCGCAGACACCCGTTCAGCAGGTGAGGTCCTAAAGGCCATCGCTTCTAAGGACGATGAGGCAATTCGTGCATACGAAGGTGCAACAACTAACAACTCAGTTCTTAACCCAGCTTGGGTAGGAGACTTGACTCGTCTAGTTGAACAGGCTGCAACCATGTACAACACATTCTCTAAGGGAGTTCTTCCTGCAGAGGGTCTGTCACTTGAGTACGCTCAGCTAAACTATGACGGTACAAATGTACAGATGCAGCAGAATGAGGGTGATGACCTAGCTTACGGTGACGTAGGAATTGGTATCCGCTCTGCTCCAATTAACACCTTTGGTGGTTACACACAGCTAACCCGTCAGGAGATTGAAAGGTCTTCTGTTGCAGTTCTAGACACAACCCTTCGTGCAATGGCTATGACTGCTGGTAAGAACCTAAATGGTTTTGTCCGTGGTAACTACACCGCTGAGGTTGCACAGCAGACCACTAATGGTAACGTAGTTCAGCTAGGTGGAGCTACAGCTATTGACTGGCTAGACGCTATCGTTGACGGTGCAGTTGCATTTGACAACCTAGGTCTTGCTCTAGAGGCAATCGTTGTATCACCAACAGAGTTCAAGCAGCTTGTTGCTCTTGAGGGAACTGATGGTCGCCCAATGATGTTGGTAACTGGAAACGGTGTCAACAACGTAGGTAACATCAACGTAACCACTCTTGGTGGCTCACTAGCCAGCCTTCCAGTTATCGTAGATGCTGGTCTTGCTGCTGGTAACGCTGCATTTGTTAACACAACTGCTCTACGTACATACGCTTCTGGCCTAGTACGTCTACAGGATGAGAACATCATCAACCTAAGCAAGAGCTTCTCTGTCTACCAGTACGCTGCTGTAGCACACGAGAACGGAAATGCTATCGTTCCTATCGTAGCAGCTTAGTAGGAGATTAACATGAGTGTGTCGGTGATTCAGTTCCAGAACTACGTAGGTACAAAAGAAGAAGGTGCATTTGTTGACCAGGTGTTAACATCTGCTCGTCTCATGGTTGGTAATTACATTGGACAGGTTTCTGTTCCAAGTACAATTGTTGACCAAGCTGTATTGACTGTAGCTTCTGAGCTGTTTCACCGCCGCTCTGCTCCCAACGGTATAGCTCAATTTGCCTCAATGGATGGTTCACCTGTCCGTGTTGCAAAGGACCCAATGAATAGTGTTTACCCACTATTAATGCCATTTCTAAAGCCAGGTATCTAATGAACGAAATCTCATTATCAAAAGAACAACTAAAGGATGCACTTGCTGCTACTGGATATGAAGTCCTAGACTATCTTCCAGAACGCATCATACCTCCTGTAATTGTTATTGGTACGAGAAGTCCTTATTTGACACCTGATACTTTAGGTAATGGTTGGCTAATGAACTTGGAGCTATTAGTTATTGCTGATACTGCTACCAACGAATTTGCTACTGAACGAGTTGACGAAATGATTCAATCAATTCTGCAAAATGTCCCTGCTTACTGTAGGGTCATTAGCGTTCAAAACACACAGTCAATGGCTGCTAATAATACTGAGTATCTTGGTACATCAATAGCCGTTGAACTATCTATTGAAATATAAAGGAGAAAATGATGGCTGCATCAACACGCATCAAAGCCCAGAACATTGTCTTTACTATTGACGCTGTAGACTACGCATGTGACGCTACCTCAGTAAGCCTAGAACTAGGCGATGCTGCAGGAGACGTACGTACGTTCTGCGAGACTTCTGTAGGAAAGCAGTGGGCACTTAACCTAGAGGGTATCACCTCTGGTAAGGATGGCTCTCTATACCGTGTCCTATGGGACAACTACGGTACTGAGGTTGCCTTCTCAATCGCACCACACGGAAACGCTACTGCAACAGCAGACCAGCCACACTACACTGGAACTGTTATCTTTAGCGAGCTTCCTCCACTATCTCTCACTTCTGGTGAGATTGCTACTTTCGCTATCGCTCTTGAGGTACTAAACGCAACCCACGATGTTGCTAATGGTGTCTACTGGGGTGTAGAGGTTGCAACTGCCTAATTATGGCAAATGACGGTATCAAGGTAGTGGGTCTCAACAACGCTATTAGGGCTTTAAAAGACCTAGGTGTTCCAGCTAAAGAAATTGCTCAGGCAGGTACAGACGCTGGTAACATAATAGCTAAAGAGGCTCGCTCCTTGGTTCCTGTCAGAACAGGTAACTTGAAAGACACTATACGTGTTAGCAAGGCACAAACTAAAGTGGTAGTAAGAGCAGGTAAGGCCAAGGTGCCTTATGCTAATCCAATCCACTGGGGATGGTTTAGGCGAGGTATTAAGCCTAACGAGTTCTTCAGCAGAGCTATTGCTGAGAACATAGACGCAGTTGCAAGTGTATACTTTGAGAACTTGCAAAAGCTAATAGATAAATACAAATAACAAGAAGGATGGTAACCATGGCTAAGTTTGATTTTGAATCACTTACTATTGAAGATGTAGAAACAATTGAGATGATTGCTGGAAAGGCAATTGACTCAATCATGGATGATGAGACACCAAAGGGCAAGACGATGAAGGCTATCGTATTTGTTCTTAATCGTAAAGACAACCCAAAATATACCCTTGAGGATGCTAGTAAGGTATCATTTAAGGAGGCAATGGAATTGTTGAATGGTGATGAGTCAGACCCAAAAGAGCAACCAGAAGGCTAGCTGCTGAAAGAATGGCTAACTTCTGTCTAGCTACTAAGATGTCTCCTAGTGAGTATCGTAAGTTGACTCTAGCAGAAGTCAATGCCTATGTGAGTGCCCTTGAGAAGAGAGGCTCACAGCCTGCTCTAGACCTTGAGGAACTGATATGAAACTATGTACTACATGCCATGTAGAGAAAAACTTTACATGCTTTAATAAGCAAGCTGGTGGCAAGTATGGCATAAAGTCTATTTGTAGAGATTGCCAAAAGCAAGACAATGAAAACAGATATTACAATGGTGGCGGTAAAGAGTATCAGAAGTATAAGCACATTTATGATACTTATGGACTATCAAAACAGCAGTACCTAGAAATGACTGCTGATGGATGTCGGATTTGTCGCACAGACGTAGACCTTGTCGTTGACCACTGTCATGACACTGGTGTTGTTCGTGGCATTCTCTGTAGGCAATGCAATACTGGTATTGGTAATCTAAGAGACAATGCTGAGCTAGTTCTTAGAGCATATTACTACCTAGGAGGTTCTGATGTCGCTTAATCTTGAGGTACAAATCCTTGGGCAGTATAAGAACCTAACTAAAGCTACAAAGGGTGCTGCTGGGGAACTAAACAAGTTAAAGTCAACTACCCAAAACATTGGGAAGTCTATTAACCGTACCCTAGCAACCATTGGAGTAGGTCTTTCATTCGTTGCTCTTCAAAGAGGAATTAGCTCTGTAGTAACTGAGGCATCTAATCTTGAGCAAGGTATTGGAGCTACTAAAGCAGTCTTCAAAGGCTTTGCAGATGGTGTTGTAGAAGAATCAAAGAGGGCAGCTAATGCTTTTGGTCTGTCTTCTGTACAGTATCTACAGTCAGCTAACCTCATTGGAGCACAGCTTTCTAACCTAGGATTCAGCCAAGCAGAATATACAAAGCAGTCACAGGGGCTTGTAGAGCTTGGTGCTGACCTAGCAGCCACGTTTGGTGGCACAACTTATGATGCTGTACTAGCTCTGTCTGCTGTATTCCGTGGGGAATATAACCAGGTAGAGAAGTATGGTGTTGCTCTACGTAAGTCTGATATCACAAACAAGGTAGCTCTAAAAGGTTTCAAGAACCTAACAGGAGAAGCTCTAAAGCAACAGGAAGCATTAGCAGCCCTAGAAATACTATATGGCCAGACAGCATCAGCACAAGGACAGTTTGCAAGAGAGACTGACACCTTTGCTGGTTCAATGCAGATACTAAAAGCCAATCTAGACAATGCTAAGGTATCCCTAGGAGAAGGCTTTACGCCAGCTCTAGTTACATTTGGTACATGGATTACAGATAACATTGGAGTTATCAATGGTCTAACTGATGCTATTGGTGTCAAGCTAGCTGATGCTTTTGCATCAACAGGTGGTGCAGCTGAGACATTTGGTGCAAAGATTATTAATGCTATCACTGATTTGACTGAATTCTTAAACGGTACAGCTGATGCAGATAATACATTTGTAAAGATAAGTGAAAGCCTCACACCACTATTAGAAGTCCTAGGAGCATTTGGTGAAATAGCTAAGGGTGTACTAGCAGTAGTCAACGGTTTGTTTGATGGCTTGTTTGGATGGATTAATCTATTCTTGCCAGCAGGAGAACAGGTAAATGGACTTGCAGGATTCCTATCACTACTTGGAAAGTTCCTTCAAGAGGTTGGATACTGGATTGGTTATGTAGGTTCTTTCCTAGTACCCTTCACAGGAGCATTCAAGATTCTTGGTGGTGTTCTTGGTGCATTCAGCAAGACTGGTAAAGCTGTTGTTGACTTCTTTAAGAACGTTGGTGGATTTGTATCTAAGATATTTAATAAGTCTGCAAACCAAGGGGCAAAGCTTGCTAAGGCAAATGATGACTTAGCAAAGGGATTGCCAAACGTTGCCAATGGGTATAAAGTAAATATTGATGCAACTAAACGTCTAGCAATAAGTCAAAAGGCGGTACAGGCTGAGACAAAGAAGCTAGACACAAGATTTAACAACCTTAGAAAGAATCTTGATAATAACAAGCAGGGTCTAAAAGAGTTAGACGAGGCTGGCGGTCTTGTAAGAAGCACACTTGGTGGTGTAGATGCAGCTATTAAAAACCTAGATGGTAAAACTGTAACTGTTAACATCAGGACACTAATTAATGGTGGTGCAACACCTGGAGAAGCAAATAGATTTAATAACATACGCCCAAACACTATTGATTACAATGCTAGAGCTATGGAGTATGGAAAGCTTCTACAGGAGAGCCTAAACAAGGTAGTTGAAGAAGAGACAGTACCAGCTGGTGCAGGGCTTACAACGTTCCAGAAGCGTATCCAGGTACTAATAGATACCCTACAAAATACTTTAGCAGAAGCAAAGCAGCGTATCAAGGATGCAGCCAACAACTTCAGAGACACGGTCTCACTATCATTTGGTATTATCACTAACGGCTCATTCGCTGTCTTTGATGTAAACCGTGTAATCCGTCAGATGCAAAGACTAAAGGATTCAGCTAAGAACTTTGCTAAGGACATCAAGAAGCTACAGAACCAGGGTGCAGATGCATCTCTGATTGACCAGCTGCTTGGTATGGACCCACTACAGGGTGCAGCTACTGCAGGTGGTCTGCTATCCTCTGGAAGGCTATCAGAGTTCCTAGCACTACGCAAGGACCTAGAAGGATTGGGTGCTAGTGCAGGTGGAGTAGCTAACTTTGGAATTAATGGTACAGGCACAGCTGGACTACAGAATGCTATTGATGGTCTAACAACAACTCTTAACAAGGGCTATGGCAACACCTACAACATCAAGGTAGAGAATGCTAACAACCTAACACCACAGCAGATTGTTGCAGCTATCAAGAAGTATGAGAAGACCAGCGGTAGGAAGGTGTTTAGTTAATGGCATTTCTAGACGTATTTGACATAGCCAGAGATGTAAAGATAAGCGTATATGGCACTACAAGCTTTGTCATTGGTCAGAGTAGAATCAATGGTCCTGCCTTAATTGGAGATGAGACCCCTATGTGGCACCCACTAGAATGTGGTGTTAGCAGCATGGTGATAGATAAAGGATTCTCTGTTGACCAGGGTATCCTAGCTAACCTAGAAGTAGGTACAGCAAGATTTGAACTACAAGGATTTGCAGTAGACCCAACACTAAACCCATTGTTCCAGTTGAATGCTCAGGTAGAAGTAAAGATACAAGCTAACCCTGATACAGCTCCTGGATATGAAACTATCTTTGTTGGTTTTATTGATGATATACAAACATCCTATCAGGCAGATGGACTTATCAATGTAACAGTAGAAGCCACTGACTGGATTTCTAAGATTATGAACGTAACTATTGATGCTTGGGAAAGAGATGTTGCAGAGACATTTGATGTCAGGGTACAGGCATTGTTTAACGACTACATCCTTCCAGTTTATCCAAACCTTTCAGTAGGTACTAACTGGTATCCATCTTACACAGGTTCTGTCTTCCCACCAGAAGATAGGTACAACATCACTAGTGGTGAGCTACTAACTGAGCTTATCCAGGGTGAAGCAGGTATGGTTGTAGCAGCTAACTCAGGAGAAGTCTATGGATTTGGAAGATACTATTGGGATAATGCTATCATTAACCCCACTTATGTTCCTGGCATATCTACTAACCTTATCGCTAATTCGTCACTTGAGACTGGTATCCAAGGCTGGATTGGAAATAACTGCAATATTGAATACTCTACAGAAGAAGCATGGCAGGGAACACACTCAATCAAAGCTACCTACACAGGACTAGTTGGTGGTCCTTACTACGGTCCTTCTGGTTCAAGAGTACCTATTGAAGAGGGTAAGACCTATACAGCATCTATGTATGTAAAGAGCACAACGCTAACTAAGCAATTGAGGGGTACTTTACTATGGTACAGTGCCTTAGAGAGCGGCACAAGGCTTTCTAAGACTGATGGAGAGCTAACTATAGTCAACACTGGTGACTGGGTCAGGGTACATGTAACAGGAACTGCACCAGCTGGAGCAACTCACGTAGCATTTACAGTAAACCCAAACACAACTATCCCAATAGGACAGACAGCATACTTTGATGCAGCATTGATGGAAGAGGGAACCATCCTAAAGAGCTGGTATGAGAATACTTTTGACCAGGGAGAACCACTAGATGTACCAGAATGGTGGGGATTCTCTAATGTTCACAATGAATCACTAGACCACTTCTGCATGGGAGATGTAGATACACAGGTTGGTAAATCTGATACCGCTAATGAGATTACTGTTAGTTTAAGTTATGATGAAGGAACTAACGTTCTAGTAAGAAATCAAAGTTCAATTAATTATTTAGGTGCATTGCCTTTCCAGGTATCACTAAACCTAGATGCTCCTGCAGGTACACCAGACCAGTACATTCAGTCCTGGGCAGATGACCTAAGTATCCCTGATGGAAGAACCAGGGTAAATAGCATTACCTGGAGTCCTATCAGAAGAGATGGAAGGCTAAACAATAGCTGGACACTAGAACCAGGTGCAGACATTGCTAAGGTGCACATCGCATTTGCATCACACACTATTGATGAGACATATATTGTCTCCAAGATTTCACATGATATCTCAGCAGAGAACTGGCTGATGACTACAGAACTTTGGAAGGGGATATAATGGCTGTTAACTATAAAGTATTTGTTGATGGAGAAAGGCTTCCAGAAGGAGACCTAAACAACTTCCTAGCAAAGCAATGTGTAGTCCAGGTAGATGGACAGAATGACCTAGTAGAGCTAGTAGAGTACGGTGTTCGTATGGCTATTACAGTTGATACTGGTGAAGCATGGCTATGGACAGAGCTAGGTGGATGGGCTAAGTTTGAATCAGATGGTTTTCTAACTCAGGATGACGCTGATGCCAGGTATCTAACAAGACTAACAGCAGAAGGATTATTCCTAAGCTTAGAAGACTCTGCAGACTTCCTTACTGGCGATGAGATTGCTAGTACATATCTAGCTAAGCTAACTGCACAGGGACTATATCTATCTCAGGTAGATGCTAGTCAGAACTATCTTGGTAAGACAGAAGCATCAACTACCTATCTGACTCAGCTAACAGCTCAGGGATTATACCTGACACAAACAGATGCATCTAATACATATATAACAGAACTTACTGCAGGTACATTATTCATTTCTAAGGGTAGTGCAGCTACAGATATCAACAACAATAGCACCACTATCAATGGTGGCAAGATTACTACTGGAACAATAGCAGCATCTGCTATCTCTGCAGGTACTCTGACAGGTTTCACTATCCAGACATCATCTTCTGGTAGACGTGTTCTTATTAGCGGCTCTTCAAACTCTGCTGTTTTTTATAATGATAACGGAACTGAATCATTTAGACTATCTGGTTCTTCTGGTTCTGGTGGAATCTATGATGCTTCAGCCCTTCACTCATTCCAGGTAGGTGGCTCAACAATTCTATCCATGAACTCTTCTGGAATTGCATTTGCAAGTGCCAAGGGTATCAATAGCGACCTACCAGTTCAGGGTGGAGTTAATGCTACTTCTGAACTTACAGCTGGGTCGTATGTGAGAAGTGGTATCAACCTTGCAGGTGGTTATGCAACGTTGCACTCAAATGGTGGAATATCATCAACCTACTATACAAGCACAAGCCTTAATCCAGGCCGTGGTGAGATTAAATCAGAGCGTAGCATGGAAGCAGGTACAACAATGATTGTTGGTACTATGACTGGTTCATCCACTAATCCTTATGTGAGATGGGGTGGTGGTGCTCTAAACACTAACACCTCTGATAGACGTGTTAAGGAAAACATTGTAACCATTGCTGATGGTTTAGATATTGTTAATCAGTTGAACCCAGTTACATTTGATTCACTAATTGATGACACTGATAAGCGTATTCCTGGGTTTATTGCTCAGGAAGTAGAAGAAGTATCCTGGAATGAAGACATTGAAGTTGTTAGTCATATTACAGGAGCAGTAGTAGATATTGATATTGATGAGACTGAAGGTCCTCTAAAGACATTTAACTATGACACATTGATTCCATATCTCACTAAAGCTATCCAAGAACTTTCTGCAAAGAATGATGCATTGGAGGCACGACTAGCTGTTTTAGAAGGAGGCAATAGCTAATGACACCTGAACTATGGGTAACACTACTATCAGGAGGTATAGCTGGAGCTATCCTACAACCCGTTTTGAAGTTTATCAACAACAGAAAGGGCATGACCTTAACCAATGAGCAGATTCTGCGTGAAGAATTACAGGAACAGCTTGATGCAATGAAGGTTGAGATTAAAGAATTGAGAGGAGAAGTAAATGTCTGGAAGCAGAAATACTTTGAACTCTATGAAGAACATCTTGAGCTTAAAACAAAGCTTAAGTAGATTCCCACATAGCCGTGGGTTACCAGGCAGGGTAGGGGTTACTTCCCCAACTCCTACTCTGTCACTAAATTAAGGAGAAACGATGTACGCATACAGAAAGCCTTTCACAAGGCCAAGTAAGAATGAGGCAGTTGGCCCTCAGAAAGTACAGTTCAACCCTAAAGCTATTGACGGTGACGGTGATGGCTTTGTGCAGGATGGAACTGAATTTGAAAGACCAGTAGAAGAAGTAGCTGTAAACCCTAAGAAAAAGGTCAGAAAGGCTGCTGAGTCAGTAGAGGTGGAACCAATCTCTGAGGTAATTGACTCGTCAGATGTAGATGATACAATGGTAGAACAAGCTACTGAGACTGAAGTAGAGTAGCAGGAGAAAACTTATGGCTATAATTGACGCAATACCAGGAACCCTTGAGTGGAGGGTCTATAAAGGCGATACTGCCACACTCACTTTAATAGTAAGAGATGCAGATGACGCACCTATTGACCTATCTGGATGGTCTTTTATAGCTCAAGCTAAGCTATACCAAGAAGATGAACTACCTGAAATATATATGCCAGCGACTGCAAATGAGTCTGGTGTTATAGCAATATCAATTGAACTTACATCACAGCTCCCAGAGATGCTCTACTTTGATGTACAGGGAACAAATAATGAAACAGGTGTTGTAAAAACATTTGTTAAAGGTATTATCGTAGCTGAACAGGATGTGAGTAGAATTGTATAAAGTTGAAGTATTAACACCAGATGAAGTAAAAGTATATGCAACAGACCTAAACCTATCTGTTGGTCCACAGGGTCCAGCAGGTCCACAAGGACCAACTGGTTTAGCTGGTAACACAGGTCCTACTGGTCCTGCAGGTGCCACTGGTCCACAGGGTATCCAAGGTCTTCAAGGACTACAGGGTCCTGCAGGTCTAGATGGAGTTGATGGTGCTCAGGGTATTCAGGGTCTAACTGGACCTCAAGGTCCTCAAGGTATCCAGGGTGAGCAGGGTATCCAGGGAGACACTGGAGCTGCAGGAGCTGATGGTAACTCTACATCATTCTTCCCATACAAAGTAGATACTGCTTCTGGCACACCAGCACACTCTTATATTTCATTTGGTACTGCTGGTCAGATTGATACTAATATTATTAATGTTAGCCACCTTGACCTGGATGGTGACGATATTAATATCTTTATCCACTTCCTAAAGCTTGGTGACCAAATCCTAATTCAGGATTCCAATGATTCCAATAACCGTATGCTATTTGAAATGACAAATGGTGTTATTGAGAATGACCTGGCAGACTATGACACTATTCCAGTTACTCTAGTTGAGTCATCTGGAACACTATTTAGCAACAATCATGAAATCATCGTAGCATTTGTTCGTGTTGGTGTACAAGGACCAGCAGGTCCAGTAGGACCACAGGGACTACAGGGTATTCAGGGTCCAGAGGGTCCAGAAGGACCTCAAGGACCACAGGGTATTCAAGGTATCCAGGGTGCTCAGGGTCCTGCAGGTAATGATGGTGCTCAGGGTATTCAGGGTGAACAAGGAATCCAAGGGGAAACAGGTCCAGCAGGAGCAGATGGAGTACAGAACGTATACATATCAGCTACTGCACCAGCAAACCCACAAATTGGATGGCTTTGGATTGTGATATAGAATGGCATACGCTGACCTATTTTCAGATGCAAGATTCTATTACTCTTTTGATAATCATGCAGACCCAATAACTGATGGAACAGAGTCTTCAAAAAATAACCCAGGTCTTGCAGTTTTTGCAGAGGACTCTCCACCAGGATTAGGCTCAACACACTCAAAAATAATAAAAGCTCAGACGTATCCAGATGTAATAAATCGGCCAGGGTATTCTGATTACTCTGGTGGTAAATTCTCATCAGTTCCTGGAATAAAAATTGCAAAAACAGTAATGTATTGGTATAAATACGATGTTCCAGAAGGTGCTACTACAGCTGGTGCTGATACACTTCCTTTAAGCGGTAGTGTTGTTACAAGTGTACCCTCTTTATTCTATAATGACAATGTAAGTAATTCTTTTAATCATGGACTAATTAAAAATACATCAGAAGATAATCTTCAAAATACACCAAAAGAAGCTTTTACTGCACAAACTAATATTGGTAGCGGTGTTATTAGCGGAGGTACAGGACCAACACGAACTGCATTTTATCCAGGTATTTGGTATCACATTGCCCAAGTAAGCTTTTTAACAGACTCTGGATATACAAATGCTGATGGTGATGTATACCCTGGTAGCATTTGTCAACTAACATATGTAGATGGAAGCTTAGTTTTCCAGTATTGGTATGACACAAAGTCCATAGCTGAAATAGCAAGACCTGATATGTCTGACTTCAAGGTTGGACATAGCACAGAAACACCTGTAGCTGGTCTAGAAAAGAAGATGGCACACATAGCATTATGGAGTGAGGCACTTTCTGTTGAAAGAATTCGTGAAATTGCGTGGTATGGAAGACCAGAAGCTGACCCAGTACAAACCGTACTAGACTCTAACCCAATATACTTTACAACATTAGATAACTTTGACCCCACAGTTGCTCCTACAGTTTATGGAACAAAAGCTCTTGAATGGGGTCCTTTTGATGGAAATCATCCTACTAAAATTGATACAACAACAGATGGAATAGTTGAAAAAGGTTGGAAGATTATCTCACCAGTTAATGGTGGTAATGTTTCAGTGCTTGGTGGTGCAGGATTAGCATCTGGTATGCAAGAACTTCATAGAAATAGGTCTTGGTCATTTGAATTCTGGTTTAAGGCAGTGCCTACAATTCCAGGTAATCCTGCATCTTCTGGTCAGCCATTTTTATTTGACGATGGCTCAATTGCTAATGGTTCTTCTATTTTTGGATTAAGCCTAAGTCAGTCTGGAATGGCTGCCTCTAAAGCAGTACCACAAATTGGTTTGCCAGCTAGAAGTAGTGCAACTGCTTACTATATGAATAAGACACCAGGTAGTCCTTCAGGTCTAGAAACTTATGAGGGTACTACAACTCCAGATTACAAAGCAATTAATGAAATAAATAGTGATTTTCCTAATTACGATGAAGGTTATCAGGATGGTAAATGGCATCATGTTGTATTTACCATGGACCCAAATTCATCATATACACTAGCCGCCCCATATCCGTTTGGTTATATTTATATTGATGGCGGTTCTGCAGGATATCTATATAATACCTTTGAAGCAGCTAATGGATTTATTGATGGTCTTGTAAGTGATGCTTTAGAATACAAATCTGGAAGCACATTTAACAGTACTACATATCCAGTTCCAGACATATCTATTGATAACTTTGCTGTTTATGATAGAAAATTGACTGCTCAGGAAATTAGCCTTCACTTCTCTAGCTATAAAAATGCTTCATCTCCTGTTACTCCAGGTACTTTGTATCACTGGGATGGCTCTGCTTGGCAACTACCAACAGGTCAGAAGGTATGGGATGGAACAGCATGGATTGATTGGTCAAAGAGCTATTGGGACGGTACTCAGTGGGTAAACCTGTAGTAGTCTATAGTAAGTATAGATGTATCCAATGTGATATGACTAAGCGTTGGCTCAAGGATAATGATGTTAGCTTCATGGAATACAATGTAGAAGATGACTATGAGGCATTGATGTTTGTATCTCAACAAGGCTTTATGGCTGCTCCTGTAGTATTCTGGGGTAGCGATAGTTGGAGTGGCTTCCAACCTGATAAATTAAAACAAAATTTTGATGCAGAGAACTAGCATCTGTGATATAATTATCTTGGATATACCTCCTAAGTACATCCATTTTAATTAAATAAGGTGTCCTGTTGAGTATTCCAGGATACGGGGGAGAGGACAGATTCCTCTTCAGTAAGCCATAGTTCTCTCCCCCCTCTAAGTTTCCCCTTGGTGGTTAGAACTCCTTACGTTCTCTGTCTCCCTTACCCACTGACAGCCACCAGGGGGGATTTTTTTATTCAAAATGTACACATCATATTGATTTATGTGGTACAATATATTCGTGGGTATGAGAAATCATAAGGGAGATATACCAAAGTAATTAGTAAGGAGAAAAAATGAATTACTTTAAATACAGAGATGCAATTAGAAGTGCATCAGGTCTATCAGGACCAGCCAAGGCTGTGGCAAACATTATTAACAGTCATTACAACTGGGAAATAGCCCAAGAAGCATTCCCATCTATTCAAACCCTAGCTTTAGAGACAGGATTCTCTCCTGCCACGGTAAGTAGGGCAATCAACAATGAACTAGTACCAAAGGAATGGCTTAAATCAACAAGAAGGTACAACAATAGCAATTTGTACACACCAAGCATTCCATTTATGTATGAAACCTTTAATCAAATCTCTCTGACACCTCAGACTGATGTGATTGAAGATGATATTGATATTGAATCACCTCACACTGACATGAGTACACCTCACAGTGATGTGGGTATACCTCAGAGTGATGTGACCTCACCTCACAGTGACATACTAATAGATAACTTAATAGATAATAGAAAAGATAACTTAAAAGATAATAATAATGAAATCAAGAAATCAGAGGGAATACTCCTTGATAATTTATCTTTTGATATTACTAAGTATCTTGATAATGATATATCTCTTAATAAGATAAAAGAAGAAGTAGAAGATAAAGAAACCTATTTCTTGATACTTAAAGAAAGAAAGCTAGCAGGTATCTTCTGATGGCTAGTTTAAATTGGGAAAAAGCTAATAGTAAGTATAGAGATACTAGTCTTGATGTTAGAATGCCTAAAAAGGTAAAACCTAAGAAGAGACATTACAACAAATGCTTTATGTCTGGCTGTACAGAAAAACGGTATAAGAATAGCTTTAACTATCTACAGAGCTATTGCTTGTTCCACTGTATCAGTTTTAATAAAAAATTGTAAAACATCTGTTATAATGGTATACATGGAGAATTCAGTCAAGAGAATGGCGAAGTGGGAAGAAACCGCTGAGGAGCGGATACAAGAACAGCTGGACCTTATTAAGAGGCTAGCAGAAGGAGAAGAGGAACTATGATTTTGGACATCATAATGGTTATATTTACAACAGTAGCAGTCATCACAGCATCGTTTGTGTGGTTTGCATCTGTATTGGCTATCTTTCAAACAAGAGAGATGACCAAAGAGATTTACTATCAGACAACTGGTAAAAGGTACGGTGCTAAGTAATGGGTGGCGTAACAGCACTGTCTGATTGGGATATAGACTTCCGTAGGGGTAAAGTTGGGGAAAACCTCCTAGAGGATATTGTAGAAACATCTGAGGTCAAGACTGATTACAGATGGCAGGAAACAGGCAATATCTACATTGAGTTTGAGTGCTGGTACAACGCATCTCAGACTTGGAAGGCCAGTGGTATAAGTGTTAGTAAGGCTAAGTACTACACACTGGTACTACCAATTGGGGATAGTGAACCGTTGGTAGTATCAGTTCCCACTCACCTACTTAAAGAGGTAGTCCAGGAAAAAGGACGGTACATTGAATGTGTACTATCTGATAACCCTAGTAAAGGACATCTAATTAAGGTATCAGACATAATGGAAATCTATCTTGGAACAAGAACATAATGAACACAGCCCTTATTACTATTTAAATAAATATAAGGTTACTACGACAATTCAGGATTGTAGGATATGCGGCAGAAACGGATATTACTACCATCCTGATTTGTTGTGGTTGTGCTATACACATCTACTGGACCTATTAAACCCTGGTGAGATAAGATGGAAATGGTCAGATTGGGAGAAAGTATGGCAGACAACGGAGAGACTACTATCAAGGTCACCATCTGGTGGTGTGAGCACTGCAGGACGTGCAGGTTTTACAAGGATTGTGAACATGCAGTTGATATTGGATGGGTTGAGACTGTGCAGTAAATGCCAGGTAGTTAAAGACCTATAAGCATTCTGTATTAACAGAGCATCCTATGATGTATACTTAATCTATTGTAGAGAGTTTGATGCTGATAGAAGAAGAGAATTGTACTACAGAAAAGGCGGTAGATGATGAGCAAGAGCGATAGCTTCCATAGAGGAAGTGAATGGAAGAAGATACGTAAAGCATATCTTGATACAGTACCAGAGCCA
>Ga0102831_1000467_pt1 | contig 18241 bp, 16 predicted proteins | sample ColrivemetaGS747_FD_84508 | JGI IMG/M metagenome (GOLD analysis project Ga0102831, IMG submission 84508) | Estuarine microbial communities from the Columbia River estuary - Freshwater metaG S.747 | ecosystem: Environmental > Aquatic > Marine > Intertidal zone > Estuary | place: USA: Columbia...
AATTCATCCACAAAATACTTTGCTCTTCTTCCCTTAACGTAAGGTGCGTTTTGCCCTTCACCATTTGTCGACACCACTTTACTACCAATTTCACCCTCAATAAAAACCAAATCATCAATTTCGGGCACTATAAGGGTATCGCCATCAAGCATTACGTAGTTATATCTCTTCTTATTTCTTTTATATAATTTATATAAATCGACAATTACTTTACCTCTATTGTTTTGAATTCTAGTCATTGTAGCTCCTTGTAAAAAAGCTCCCTCAGAAAAACCGCCAGCTCTTTCAACTACATCTTTTATTGTTTCCTCCGACGACAATAAAACATAGGTGCCTGGATATTTAAATTTTCCTTGTAAAACAACATATTTCATCTGCGAAAAATCTGCCGTCAATCTCACAATAACTTTATCTCCGGGGCGCAACTTCACCTCATTTAGATTTTGTAAATCCAAATCATTGGCGATTTCATAGGTTTCTACAATAACAGATATCGGTTCATCACTCTCATTGTTTTCAGAGAAATTGACGAATCGTGAAATTTCAATTCTTTTATTTGCTGCCTCATTTTTTAAACCACCTCCATAAAAAATCATATCTTGAAGAGTGAGGTTCTGAGAGTAAGCAACTTTGGCATCATGTCTAACGGCGCCTACTACTTCCACAAAATACTCATCAAAAAAATCTAGTGATGAAAAGACATTCAAAACATCAAATTCTTGTAAAACTAAATTAGCGCTGTCGCTTGGATTGGCACTAATCTCTTGCAGATTCAGCTTAAAATACTTTTTTGTTCCACCCTTGAAAGTCCTTATCAAATAAGCTCTGCCAGTGTAGGCTTCTCGCTGTAAGCCTTGAGCACGAGCAATTAACTCGCTAACTTTCTCTCCTTTAATGAATTCAAACTTACCAGCTAAATTCAAGGCCCCAGTAACTTCTACAAAATTTTGAATTTCTTCATTAATAGATGCAATATTAATGACATCCCCATTATTTATAGCTACCATTTTTTTGCTTTCAATCGCAGCGCCCAAATCCAGGTCTCTGGTCACCCAACGATTGTTTTCAATTCTATTTGAAGTAGCAGTTTTTGTAAATGCATTGTGCTTAAGATTACCTGCTATTTTTACTAACTCGGCCAAACCCTCTTCTTTGGTAAGTTCGTACAAGCCTTCTCTTCCTATCGCACCAGAAATTGTAACGGTTTTACCTGCTGGTTGAACAATAATATAGTCGTTATTTTTTAAGAAGAAATCATTGGAAAACGAGGGGTTTTGAAGAAAACTATAGACGTCTAAAATTTTCACAACCTTATTGTCACGTTTAATGCATATATTTCTTACCGATCCTAATTCCGTAATTCCTCCTGCAATACTTAAAACATTAAAAGCTGAATTTATTGCCGAAACAGAATAGGTGCCTGGTATATTAACTTCTCCTACAATATTGACTTTAATTACTTTTGCGTAATTTATTTGAACACTAATTTGTGAATTTTTCAAATCATAAACCGTTCCGTACTTCGCTACAATCAATTTTCTAGCCTCCGCTAAGGACAAGCCATTCAAATAAAGTTTTCCAATCAATTTAGCTTGAGCACTTCCGTCGTCTGTTATTTTAAGCATCTCCGACACCTCAGAGAAACCCCAAATGGAAATACTAATTTCGTCACCAGCCCCCAAAACATATTCATCGGGAGCCCTCAAATGAGTAGCCGAATTGAATATTTTTAAATTCGATTGTTCGAACAAACTCTTACCATAAATGGTTTTCATTGCTTTTTCTCTGCGTATAGCTTCTTGAACTGAGTCTAATTCAACGGTTACACTATCCATTACATCTTCAGTATTTGAAATAGTGTCTGTTACAGCACCTGCAACAGGGGAAAAGTAGTTGCCTTGCCCTTGCATTTGATTGACTAAATTTGCATCTAACGGAACGTTCGACTGAGTATTTGACGTAGTGCTAGTTCCTATTTTCAAAAGTTGGTCTATTTGGCCAAATCCTACTAGAGGCAATGCAAACAACATCAAGAGGAACAAAAAATTTCGCATATTGAAGAATTTTGCACAAAGGTAGCAAATTTTACTTTTACTTTTACTTATATTTGCTATTATTGCTGCCATATTTTATTTATTCTAGACAACCTTAGAAAATGATAATTCGCAGTCGTGCCCCACTCAGAATAGGCCTCGCAGGAGGCGGAACAGATGTTAGTCCGTATGCCGATATGTACGGCGGCGCCATTCTAAATGCCACCATAAATTCCTTCGCTTTCGCTAACATTGTACCTCGTGAAGATGGTAAAATTGTGCTTTATGCCCGAGATGGCAACGGAAGAGTAGAATTAAAAAGTGAAGAACAATTGGAGATAAACGGCGAACTAGATTTGCTGAAAGGTGTGTACAACCGCATTGTACGCGATTTTGTAAAAAAACCCTTGAGCTTCGAATTACACACCTATGTTGATGCGCCTCCCGGCTCGGGTTTAGGCTCCTCTTCTACTTTGGTTGTGGCTATCGTTGGTGCCTTTGCCGAGTGGCTTTCACTGCCCTTGGGAGAATACGATATTGCGCATTTAGCTTACGAAATAGAAAGAGTTGATTTAAAAATGGCGGGTGGCCGTCAAGATCAATACGCCGCTACCTTTGGTGGTTTCAACTTCATGGAGTTTTTTGCCAACGATAAAGTGATTGTAAATCCTTTAAGAGTGAAAGAGCGCTTTGCCTATGAATTGGAAACGAATTTGGTTCTTTTTCATACTTCTACCAGCAGAAATTCTTCCACCATTATTGAGCAACAAACCAAAAATATTACCTCTAAACAAGAGAAATCATTAGAAGCTACCCACCAATTGAAACAACAAGCCATCAATATGAAAGAGGCATTGTTGCGCGGCGAACTAAGCAGAGTAGGCGAAATTTTGGATCACGGTTGGAAGTTTAAAAAACAAATGGCAGAAGGGATTACCAATCCGATGATTGATAATTTATACGAAGAAATGATGAAAGCTGGAGCAACGGGCGGAAAGATTTCTGGCGCTGGCGGTGGCGGTTTCATGATGTTCTATTGTCCAAACAACAGTCACTATAATGTTAAAGCTGCTCTAGCGAAATACGACGGAGCAGTAAAAGAATTTTTATTTACTAAAGGCGGATTACAAACATGGAAAATTTAAAAAGAATCGTTCAAGATTCTATAGCACTTAAAACCAAAGTATTAAACTCTCCAGCAATGCTCGAGCTTACCTTAAAAGTAGCCGATGAAATTGTAAAATGTTTTAAAGCCGATGGTAAAGTTTTATTTTGTGGAAATGGCGGCAGCGCTGCAGATGCTCAACATTTAGCTGCCGAATTTAGTGGTAGATTTTATTACGATAGAGCGCCACTTTTCTCTGAAGCACTGCATGTAAACACTTCTTATGTTACAGCTGTAGCTAACGATTATTCTTACGATGAAATTTATGCCCGACTCATACAAGCCAAAGGGCGTAAAGGCGATATATTAATAGGAATGTCTACATCTGGCAACTCGGGCAATGTGGTAAAAGCTTTCGAACAAGCCAAAAAACAAGGCATGATTGTAATTGCCATGACGGGTGAAACAGGAGGTAAAATGAAAGATTGTTGCGATTATTTAATGAACATTCCTTCTACAGATACACCGCGAATTCAAGAAGTGCATATGCTACTTGGACACGCCATTTGCGAGATTGTTGAAGCAAAAATGTTTCCTAGGGGAAAGTAAAAAGTGAAAAGCTATAAGCCAAAAAGTGAAACCTGTCCGTCCACCAACGGAAGCTATAAGCCAAAAAACAATAAACGAATTACGCACATATTCAAAGCCACTTTTTTGGCTTTTGAATTTTAACTTTTGACTTTTGATTAAGGAAGTAATCATATTGGCCGGCGGATTTGGCACTCGATTGCAAAAAGTAGTGGCCGATGTTCCCAAACCTATGGCTCCAGTTAACGGCAAACCCTTTCTGCAATATATTCTCGATTACTGTATTCAACAAGGCATAGAAAGCGTTGTTTTATCTACCGGATACAAACACGAAGTTATTTTTTCCCACTTCGGTACCCATTATAAATCACTCCAAATTCAATACGCTCATGAGCAAGAACCATTAGGAACAGGTGGCGGAATTCAGTTGGCATTGCAAAAATGTAGTGATGACAATGTAGTGGTTTTAAATGGCGATACCTTTTTTGATGTTGATTTACAAGCATTGGAAAGTCAGCATATAAAAGCACAAAGCGAGTTCTCTATAGCGGCTAAAAAGATGTACCATTTCAATCGCTACGGTATCATTCAAACCAAGGACAACAGAATTACTGCTTTCGAGGAAAAACGTGCTGTGCATGAAGGAATAATCAATGCAGGCGTTTACATAATTAATAGAGAAAAATTCTTAGCAATGCAACTTCCACAAAAATTCTCGATGGAAAAAGAGTATATGGAAAAATACTTTTCCTCTAAACATTTTTATGCTTTCGAATTCAATGGGTATTTTATAGATATTGGTATTCCTGAGGATTACGAGAAGGTGCAGTTAGATTTTAGAAATAACTATTGAATAGAATTTACGAGTAGGGCAATAGTTCCTTCGGAGTACCTCAGGATGACAACCGTCCTTAAAAGGCAGCACTTACACAGCTTGTCATCCTGAGGTACTCCGAAGGAACTATTGCCCTGATGATAAATAAATTATTGATTATTTTCTGTAGAGATAACAGTATCAGTCGCAGTTTTTTCAGTAGCAACAGGTTCTTCATCCACCAAAAACTGCTCTCTGAAATATCTTCTCTGAAACAATAAAATCATTAAAACACCAATGGTAATCGCCGAATCGGCAACATTAAAAATTGGAGGAAAAATGTAACCGCCACCCAAATCAAAGGGCATCCATTCGGGGTAACGCGCCGAGAAGAAGAGCATATCCACTACTTCTCCTTTTAAGAAGCCTACTTTACCACTGAAATCGGGTAAGAAAGATGCGGGCTCCATAATATGATAGTCACTATCAGAGAAAATTTTACCGTAAAAAACACTGTCGATGATATTACCTATCGCTCCGGCCAAAATCAAGGCCAAGCTATACACCATGCCCCCTATTTTACCACTCTTAATTTTTTGCCACAAGTAATAAGCAATCAAACTTACAGCAACTATTCTAAAAGAAGTAAGCAACAATTTAGCGCCATCTTTGGGTAGAAAAGGAATCTCCCAACCGAAGGCCATGCCCGGATTTTCAACGAATTGAATTTGAAACCAACTTAAGCCCAAAAAATCAAATGAATCGCCATAAGCGAAATTCGTTTTCACGTAAAACTTCACCAACTGATCTACAAATAGAACAGCAAAAATGGTGATGAGCGCTTTTTTAAGCTGCGATGTATTGCCCTGCTCCTCCATTAATTATTAACCTTTCGACTGTGCAATTTTTGCTTCGATACTTAAGGTAGTATGAGGAACAATTTTCAATCTCTCTTTAGAAATTAATTTACCACTTTCTCTGCAAACACCGTAGGTGTGGTTTTCAATTCTTACCAAAGCAGCTTGCAATTGCATGATGAATTTACGCTGACGGTGAGCCAATGACGCAATTTTCTCGCGGTTCATAGATTCGCCACCATCTTCCATCATATTAGCCGTACCAGCACTTTCTGTATCCGACTCATCAGAATGGTCTAACTGGCCTTGAAAATGTTTTAAATCTACTTCGGCTTCCTCGATTTTATCAAGGATGATTTTTTTGAATTCAGCTAGCTCTTTGTCTGAGTATCTAACTTTTTCTTCTTTGCCTTTTTTTGCTGCTGCCATAAACCCTAATTTAATTTATCAATACTTATTTCGGTTTTTAAATCTTCATCTACTTCCACCTCAACCCCACTCTCCAAGCTCAATACCCACTCTACATTATCGGCCAGCACTTCGCTACAAATGTAATTTTTATTATTGTCAATCGCAGCTACTATACCTTCTACCGTTTTAATTTTCAAAGATATTCTGTCGGTTAGCTCAAAATCTCTGTCCTTACGCAAGTTTTGAACTCTGTTCACTAGCTCTCTGGCAATCCCTTCTTCTCGCAATAGAGGAGAAATAGTCATGTCTAAAGCCACAGTCAATCTTCCTTCATTGGCTACTGCCCACCCTGGAATATCTTCCGACAAAATTTCAACGTCTTCTAAAGTAAGAATTATTTTCTCTCCTTCAATATCGAGGTCGAACGCATTAGTTCTTTCCAGGGTTGCAATATTGGCTTTATTAAATTTAGCCACCGCCGCTGCAATCTGTTTCATTTGCTTTTGGTACTTAGGTCCGAGCACCTTAAAGTTCGCTTTTATTTTCTTCACCAAAATGCCAGAATCCTCAGTGAGATACTCCAAATCCTTCACGTTCACTTCCGATAAAATCAAATCTTTAATGGCCTCCACCTGCAATTTAAATTTCTCATCCAAAATAGGAATCATAATTTTTTGCAAAGGCTGCCGAACCTTGATTTTGTATTTTTTTCTCAAGCTCAACACCATTGATGAGAAAGATTGAGCCAATTCCATTCTTTGTTCAAGATCAGTATCAATCGCACTTTCATTTACCGCAGGGAAGTCGCTCAAGTGAACCGATTCTACTTTATGTTTATTGGTTACTGCGTTTAAATCTCTAAACAATTGATCCATGAAGAATGGCGCCAATGGAGCAGATAACTGCGAAACCACTTCTAAACAAGTGTACAATGTTTGGTAGGCGGCCATTTTATCCACACCGTAATCGCCTTTCCAAAAACGTCTTCTGCACAAACGCACATACCAGTTACTCAACTGCTCACTCACAAAATCTTGAATAGCACGCGCCGCTTTTGTTGGTTCGTATTCTGCCCAATGATTGTCAACCTCTTTAATTAATGAATTCAATTTTGAAATAATCCAACGGTCGATTTCAGGTCTTTCGTTTAAAGGAACCTCAGCTTCTGAATAGTTGAAACCATCTAGGTTTGCGTACAAAGCGAAGAACTGATACGTATTGTATAAAGTCCCAAAAAATCTTCTTTGCACTTCAGTGATTCCATCTAAATCGAATTTCAAATTGTCCCAAGGTTGAGCATTCGAAATCATGTACCAACGTGTTGCATCGGCACCATATTTATCTAAAGTCACAAATGGGTCGATAGCGTTACCCAAACGCTTGCTCATTTTCTGACCGTTCTTATCGAGAACTAAACCATTCGACACCACATTTTTAAATGCAACGCTATCAAAACACATGGTAGCAATAGCATGCAAAGTATAGAACCATCCACGAGTTTGATCAACACCTTCAGCGATAAAATCGGCAGGAAAAGCTTTGTTATTGTCAATCAATTCTTTGTTCTCAAAAGGATAATGCCATTGCGCATAAGGCATAGCACCCGAATCGAACCACACATCAATCAAATCGCTTTCGCGTTTCAAAGGCTTACCTGTAGAAGAAACCAAGGTGATTTGATCAACGAAGTTTTTATGTAAATCTAAAATGTTGTAATTCTCTTTGCTGAAATCTCCTGGAACGAAAGTTTCTAGCGGATTGCTTTTCATCACGCCAGCAGCAACAGCTTTAGCACATTCGTTTTTCAATTCTTCAACAGAACCAATGCAAATCTGTTCTCCACTCTCATTGCTCCATACCGGAATTGGAATTCCCCAGTAACGTGAACGTGATAAATTCCAATCGTTCAAATTATCTAACCAGTTACCAAATCTACCTGTACCCGTACTTGCAGGTTTCCAGTTGATGGTTTTATTCAATTCGCTCATGCGCTCTTTCATAGAAGAAGCCTTGATAAACCATGAATCCAAAGGATAATACAAAACTGGTTTGTCGGTTCTCCAGCAATGCGGATAACTGTGTTCGTATTTCTCAACTTTGAATGCCTTGTTTTCAGTTTTCAGTTTGATAGAAATCTCTACATCTACCGATTTTTCAGGAGCTAGAACTTGTCCGTCCACCGCCGGATAATATTCATTCTTCACAAATTTACCCGCCAACTCGCCCATTTGCGCAACGAATTTTCCTTGTAAATCAACTACAGGAACAGGATTGCCTTCTGCGTTCAACACCAACATTCCTGGCACTCCTGCGTCTTTCGCCACCTTGGCATCATCGGCACCAAAGGTCGGCGCAATGTGTACGATACCCGTACCATCTTCGGTGGTAACGAAATCACCAGGAATTACTCTAAAAGCTTTATCAGCATTTTCGAAAGGCAATGCGTAAGGCAACAATTGTTCGTACTGAATACCCACTAAATCTGCACCCACAAAAGATTTCACAACTTTAAAAGGAATTTTTTTATCGCCTTCTTTGTATTCTAAACTTTCGTTTTCCTCGAATTTACCGGCGAATTGTTTTGCTAATAGAGGCTTCGCCAAAATAACTTGAATCGCCTCGTGCGTATATTGATTAAAAGTTTTTACCAGCACATATTCAATCTTCGGACCCACTGCCAAGGCTGTATTCGAAGGAAGCGTCCATGGAGTGGTCGTCCACGCTAAAAAGTGAACATCACCCTCCACATTCAGAATTGTGTTTGAGATTGAGTTTTTGAGAACTTTAAATTGAGCTACAACAGTCGTATCTTTCACATCGCGATAGCAACCCGGTTGATTCAATTCATGCGAACTTAAACCCGTACCAGCAGCAGGAGAATAAGGCTGAATAGTATAGCCCTTGTACATCATGTCATTTTTGTACAATTTCTGCAACAAATACCAAACACTTTCAATGTACTTATTTTCGTAGGTGATGTATGGATCTTCCATATCCACCCAATAACCCATTTGTACCGTAAGATTGTTCCAAATGTCGGTGTATTTCATCACCGCCTCACGGCAAGCTTTGTTGTAATCTTCAATAGAAATTTTCTTTCCAATATCTTCTTTCGTGATGCCTAACTCCTTCTCCACACCCAATTCCACAGGCAATCCATGCGTATCCCAACCGGCTTTACGGTTTACTCTATAACCTTTCAGAGTTTTGTAACGACAAAAAATATCTTTGATGGTTCTTCCCATTACGTGGTGAATACCTGGCAAACCATTGGCTGAAGGCGGACCTTCAAAAAAAACAAAAGGCTTATTTTCGTCGCGCGAAGAAATACTCTTTTCAAAGATGTTGTTCGCTTCCCAAAAGGCTTGAACCTCGCGGCCTACCGCAGGTAAATCTAAGCCTGTATATTCTTTATATTTTGTTGCCATTAATTGCTTGTATTTCAAGGAGTGCGAAAATAAGGAAAATTGTCGGAACCTTGATGAGAAGGATTAAAAGATGAAAAGGATCATTTCCCGCAGGTGCGCGCTTCCAAGCTCGTCCGTCAGCTGACGCATTGTAATGGCACTTTTGATGCCTAAAATATTGGCTACTTCATGCGGAATTTAGCAATAAAGAATGCTCGTCCGTCAGCCGCAGGATGGTTGAATATGTTCTTTAAGCTTTCAGCTTCAATGAGTTCTTCCTTTGGAAGAAGCAAACATAAACTTTTTAAGAGATTAAAAAGTATGCAAAAAATCTTTGACAAAAAAATGAAACCTGTAAGAGTTCCAATCAAAATAAAAGCACGTTTGAATTATTGTAAAAAAACAGGACATTAGCAAGAGCTTATAAACAGTATTTTAAAACATGATTACAAAATATATAACACTTATATTCCCAATTGTTTTCGTATTTTCAAACTGCAAACCAAATGCACCACAAAAACTTGCAAACATCCCAGAAAAAGCTTTCTGGGCAGGCGAAGACTCCATTGGACATTGGTTCTTGGTTGACAGTATAAATAAAACCTATAAGACAGTGCATTTTAAAATCTTTAACGATAAAAGCGGGAAGCTTGTATCAAATAAGAAATTTAAATTACACTGTTATTCATGCGAAGACCAAATAGATTTTGAAAACCTAAAAAATGAAATCAGATATTACGATGAAGTCCCTTATAACTATGAATATTATATAATACTAAAGACGATTGATCTAGATGGTAAAAACGGTTATTTTAAATAATATATTTATTCACTAAGAAATTAGATAGTGCTGATACCACTACCAGTCATCAGGTATTAAAAAGCACATTCCAAACAAAAAGTCAACGATTATTATTTCAAAACATCATGTTCCGATATTTTTCATACTATACCACCACTTTTATCCGATATTTTTCATACCTTAGTATAATTAATATCGAATATGGCTATTCAAAGAAAACTATATCAAAAGCTTGAAAAACATCTTTCTAAAAAGGAGTTCACGATAATTATCGGTCCGCGACAAGTAGGTAAAACCACCTTACTCAAACAGCTTTATGAAAAAGTAAAAAAAGAAAAACAGAGCGCTGTAATTTTATCATTAGAAGACCCAGAAATAAAAGCGCAAATCAATGCGCATCCCGACAATGTTTTTAAGTACATACCCAAACCCACATCAAAAAACAAAGTGTATTTGTTCATTGATGAAGTGCAATACGCCAAAGATCCGTCGCATTTTTTAAAGTATTTGTTCGATCATTATGCACCTTCATTAAAAGTAATTGCTACGGGTAGCAGTGCATTTTACATCGACCAAAAATTCACCGATTCTTTAGCCGGACGAAAAATCATCTTTGAATTGTATTCTCTCGATTTTGAAGAATTCCTATTATTCAAAGGCAAAACATCTTTGTTGAAAGAATTGGCATTGATAAAAAGCGATGAAGAATACATCTCTAAAAAATACAAAGATTTTGAATTATTGCTAGAAGAATACATGACCTATGGTGCCTACCCAGCAGTGGTTTTAGAAGAAAACATCGAGTACAAAATCATGCTGCTTAAAGAAATTAAAAATTCTTTTCTCAAAAAAGATATTTTAGAAAGCGCGATAGAACACGAAGAAAAATTTTACCGTTTACTTACTTTGTTGGCTGCTCAAATAGGCAATACGCTCAATGTAAATGAACTCAAAAACACTTTGCAGTTGAATGAAAAAACATTGAGTCGGTATTTATTTGTTTTACAAAAATGCTTTCATATTCAGTTGATTAAACCTTTTTATCAAAATCTTAGGAAAGAACTCACCAAAATGCCCAAGGTTTATTTTAACGATTTAGGCCTTCGAAACGTGTTGCTCAATCAGTTTGAAAACCCAGAAAATAGAAGTGATAAAGGCGCACTACTGGAAAATTTGGTGTATCTGTTTTTAAGAGAAAAAGAAGGTATTGAAAACATTCGGTACTGGCGAACTGCCGATGGCAATGAGGTGGATTTTGTAATAGAAACATCTTACCAAAAAGGATACGCCATTGAAGTTAAATGGAGCGACGAAAAAACATCCATTTCTAAATACAGTAAATTCATTGATGCTTACCCCTCTTTCCCGCTAAAATTTCGATGTATAAAATGTGCAGATGTTAAATACGGTGTTTTGAAATAAAACAAATTTGAATTTTTTGAAGCGCAATAATCACCAAGTTATATTCGCCGCAAATAAATCCCACAAAAGAGAATGAAAAACCTAGCAAAAATTTATATCTATTTTTTATAAGAGTTTACGATAGAATGTAATGGAATATTTGGTTTAGCATAGCTTAGTCGCTCAAGTCCGCTGGTTTTATGGTAGCTATCTAATCCACTGCAGGTAATACTACCAGCTTTCTCTAGGTCTAAAAAACCATCTTCACACCAACTTTCAGATGGAAAATACAATTCTTGAATTTCACCGATGATTATAATGGTACCATTAATTTTTAAATCGATTCGTTCTCTACACTGAACACCCATTTGAATGTTGCTTTCTACAACATAGGGTGCAAAAAAATTATTTTTATATTCTTCGCTTAGGCCTACAGCTTCAAATTCTGAAAGCTCCTTAGGATATCTAGCGGAGCTTTGATGCGCCTTTTTATAAATTGATTCGTTGATGTGGTTGATGGTGTAAAATCCAGTATCGATGATGTTTTGCAAGGTGTGCCGCTCAACAGAGTCGGGTCTCACCACAAAAGCAATTAGCGGCGGCACAGAACCAATATGAAATACAGAGCTGAAAATGGCCAAATTACGCTGGTCGTTAGCATCCTTAGTTCCAATTAAACAAACACTTTTAAATCCTCCACAAGCATTAATTAAATGGGCTCTTTTACGATTTTCCAGCGACATAATTGCTGCTAAATTCAAATGTGTTTTTTCCATTAGTATAAAGTTTAAATCTTAAGCGAACCCATACCTCCATCCACAGCCAAAATCTGTCCGCTTATCCACGCAGATTCTTCGCAAAGTAAAAATGAAATAACATTGCCAACTTCTTCTGGGCTGCCAACTTTTTGCAATGGATTTCTTTTTTTCATGAGCTCCATTTTTTCGGGCGTATTTAAAAGTTTTTCTCCTAAGGGTGTGTTGGTTAACGATGGTGCAACGCAGTTTACCCTGATGGAAGGAGCAAGCTCTGCGGCTAATGCTCTGGTGAACGATTCTATTCCACCTTTAGCCATAGCAATGGAAGCATGAAAGGGAAGTCCAACACTGCCTGCCACCGAACTCATTAAAACCACGGAAGCACTTTGCGACATTTTAATGTTTTTTAGATACGCTTGAATGAAAGCAACAGCCCCCAGATTGTTAATTTGAAAATCGTTTAAAAAATCGGCGTCAGTAATTCTATTGAAAGGTTTTAGGTTGATTGTTCCAGGAAAATAAACCAAGCCATCTATGGCTTTCTCTATGGAAGGAAAATTACCCGTTTGGTAAGAATCAACGGTGTGGAATTCATCATAAATTGTAGTAGAATCTTTGGTGCTTAATCCAATTAAATGATGTCCTTTCTTTTGAAGATTTTTAGCACAGGCTTCTGCTATTGCGCTAGATGCACCTGCAAATAAATAAGTTTTACTCATTTTCTTTTAGAGATTGTATTGTTAGTGATCAATTTTTGCGCTTTACTCTTGAAACGTTTCATACCTGCAACTCTCTTTAAATCGTGTTTGGTTTTGCAATTTTCTACCCTCTTTCGCCACAATTTGTAAGAACCGAATTTTAAATTCTTTTTCATTAAAGCCTTTACCTGACTTTCATTTAAACCAAATTGCAATTTAATCGCATCAAAAGAGGTTCTGTCTTCCCATGCCATCTCAATTACTCTATCAATATCAATTAAGCTTAATGCAATATAAGAATCTTTAGCTTTTTGCATATAAGCCATTGGAGAAGGTAAGTCACTGTAAAAGCAATAATTTTCCATATTATTTTCCATGATTAAGGACCTGTTTTGTTTGCAAAGGATAAAGCAGATAAGTTAATTTATGTTGAAGGTATTCCATTTTGTTTAATCTTTAGTTACATTTGTTAAACAAAAAGCTATTCAATCATTGGTAAAATCAATGAGGATGAATAGGAAGAAGACTGTTTATTCTCTTCTTTAGCTCATATTTATAGTAGTTCATTTACAATAAAAAATATACCATTATGGAGCAAAGTACAATTCTTAAAAGTTATGTTGATTATTTGCTTTCCGCAGGAGAGAGACCAAGAAATGTCTATTCTTTTTGTGAAAAAATTGGCATTGAAGAAGCTCAGTTTTATACCTTCTACGCTTCTTTCGACCATATTGAACAGAGTGTATTTACCGATATTTTTAACAGTACCATTGCTTTAATGACTAAAAGCGAAAACTTTGAGCAATACGATGCTAAAACCAAATTAATAAGTTTCTATTTCACTTACTTTGAGCAACTCACTGCCAACAGAAGTTTGATTTTGCATTTACTTCAAGCGAAGCAATTTGACTTGCGCAACCTAAAGAAGTTAAGTGCATTGCGAATTGCGTTTAAAAACATGGTGAACGAGCTTCCTATCGAGTACTTTAAAGTTCCCGATGAAAAAATTCAAAAACTTCAAACCAAAGGATTGTCGGAAATGGCATGGTTTCAATTTTTAGCTTGCTTGAAATTTTGGATAGACGATCACTCTCCCTCTTTTGAAAAGACAGACCTATTCATAGAAAAATCTATCAATGCAAGTTTTGAATTGATACAAAATCCGCCACTTGAAAATCTACTCGATTTTGGAAAATTTTTATGGAAGGAAAAAATGACATTCAACTAATTCTAAGCCAATGAAAACCATCGACAGTATTCCAACTTCAAAAATTGAAAGAGCCGCCAAAATTTTACAAACTGGCGCTAAAGTCGGTGTTAATTACTTAAAATTCTATGTAGACAAGGTAACTACTAGTGCTGAACAAGCAAAAGATAATTTAGACGAATCGAATGCCGAGGATATATACAACGGACTAAAACAACTGAAAGGAAGTGCTTTAAAAGCTGCTCAAATGATGAGTATGGACAAAAGCATTCTACCTAGGGCCTTTGTAGAAAAATTTTCATTGGCTCAATTCTCGGTTCCTCCATTGTCACCTCCATTGGTAGAGAAAACCTTTAAAAAATATTTCGGAAAAGGTCCCAACGAGATGTATGATACCTTTGATTTTAATGCCGTTAATGCTGCGAGTATCGGCCAAGTTCACAAAGCTACCTTAAATGGAAAAAGTTTAGCGGTAAAAATTCAATACCCGGGTGTTGCTCAAAGTATTTCTTCCGACTTAAGTTTGATAAAACCAGTGGCGCTTCGAATGTTAAACATGAAAGCCAGCGAATCAGAGATCTATTTCAAGGAGGTAGAAAGTAAATTGTTGGAAGAAACCGATTACTTAAAAGAGATTCAGCAAAGTGATTTTATAGTAAAATCTTGCCAGCATTTGCTCAACTTGAAATTCCCTCGTTACTATCAAGAACTATCCAATCAAAAAGTGATTACTATGGACTGGATGGAAGGCTTGCATCTATCGGAATTTGTAAAGGTGAATCACGACAAAAATTTATCGAATATCCTTTCTCAAGCATTGTGGGATTTCTATATGTTTCAAATTCATCATTTAAAACAATTTCATGCCGACCCCCATCCAGGAAATTTTTTAATCTCAACAGATCATCAATTAATTGCCATTGATTTTGGTTGTATTAAATCTATTCCACAAGAATTTTACAATCCGTTTTTTGACTTGGCACAAAAGGAAAACATTGATAACCCTGCGGTTTTTCGCGAAAAACTAATTGAACTAGAAATATTATTTCCACAAGATAAACCAGAAGATGTAGAATATTTCACTTCTCTATTTCACGAATTATTGAGTTTGTTTACGCGTCCATTCCACGAAGAAACATTTGATTTTTCTGATGAAAGTTTCTTTGAGGAGATTACTTTGCTGGGACAGAAATATGCGAAAAGCAATGAGCTTAAAAAAATGAATGCCGCCAGAGGTTCAAGGCATTTTATCTACATGAACAGAACGTTTTTTGGATTGTACAATTTGATGTTCGACTTGAAAGGCGAAAAGGTGGTGATCAATAATTATAAAAAATACATTTAATACCACGCGAAGATTTCACTGCACTTGATATAAATCATTCCACGTGTTGATAAAGATATGTACCTCACAATTGTGCTTTCGCTACATTTAGGCAATTAAACCGGCAGAAGTCATTTCTCTTTGCCTTTTAGCGCAACACTATAAAATGAAAACAAAAAGAATAATTGGGCGATATCTAGTCGCTAGTTTCCTGCTTCTTATGGGCTGCAACAACCATAAAGAAACAACAACACCAACCAGATCAAATATTACAGAAAGTGTATATGCTTCGGGCATTGTGAAAAGTGAAAATCAGTATGAAGTATTCGCGCAAATTAATGGTAAAGTTGAAACGATATTTGTAAAAGAAGGCGATTTTGTAAAAAAGGGTCAAGCTCTATTTCAGCTAGAAAATGTGAATACTAAATTGTCGGCAGCCAATGCCGCAATTACGGCATTAGCCAACGACTACCAACGAAACAATGAAAAGTTGATTGATGCAAAAAATGCCATTGAGCTGGCAAAAAACAGGTTAACAAATGATTCATTATCGCTAGCAAGACAGCAAGAGTTGTGGAGTAAAAACATAGGATCAAAAGTTGAACTAGAGCAAAAAGAACTAAATTTTGAAAATGCTAAAGTCAATTTAAAAAAATCAGAAGTAACTTTCAAAGACCTGAAAAGACAGTTAAAATTAACATCCGACCAAAGCAAGAACAATCTGCAAATCGCACAATCGGCAAAAGACAATCTCATCATTAAAAGTGAAGTAGAGGGCTATATCTACAAAATAAATGTAAAACAAGGTGAATTGGCCACTGCAATTGAACCTATAGCGATTGTGGGTAAGAAAAATTTTATTGTGGAGTTCAATGTTGACGAATTTGATATTGTGAAAATCGAAAAAGGACAGAAGGTAATTATAAGAATGGACAGTTATAAAAACCAAACTTTTGAAGCGAAAATCAACTTTATATCTCCCATGATGGATAAACAAACAAGGTCTTTTAGAGTGGAGGCTCTGTTCACAGAAGAACCCAAAGTACTGTATCCAAACCTTACGCTAGAAGCAAACATCATCATACATGAAAAGAAAAATGCCTTAACCATACCAAGCGCCTATTTGCAAAATGAATCTTCAGTAATTTTAGAAAATGGTTCGGTACAAAAAGTGCAAATTGGCTTAAAAGATTATTCCACTGTTGAGATTTTAACTGGCATAGATGAAAGCACAAAAATAATACTGCCAGAAGAATGAAATTTAAACACATTTTCGAAATAGCTAAAGCCTTGCTTTTGGCGCGATCTAAACAAACTTTGGTGGCAGCTATTGGCGTAACATTTAGCGTAGCATTTTTCATTTCCTTGTTAGGATTTATGCAAGGTTTAAATACATTGTTAGATGGTTTAGTACTCAATAGAACACCACACATTAGATTGTACAACGATACTCGCCCTTCTGCACAACAACCCATTGAACTAGATAGCCAATACAAAGACTACCATCACTTCATCCATTCAATAAAACCAGCAAACACAAGAAAAGAGATTTACAATGTAGAAAACATTCTAAAAAAACTTAATTCAGATAAAAGGGTTTATGGCATAGCACCTAAACTAACGGCACAAGCCTTTTACAATTTAGGAAACATAGAACTGAACGGAATTATAAATGGAATAGACCCAATGCAAGAGGCAAGGCTATTCAATTTCAAAAATTATGTGCTGGATGGAGATTACATGGATTTACAGAACAGGCCAAACAGCATCATACTAGGAAGAGGTGTAGCAGATAAAATGCTGGCGAACAAAGGCGATGTAATACAAGTAACCACCATCAACGGAGATCACTTCTCGCTAAAAGTAATTGGCTTTTTTCAATCGGGTTCAGTGGAGCTGGATAAAGTGCAAAGTTTCGTAAGCATCGCTACTTGTCGGAAATTATTAAAAAAACCCAGCACCTATGTTAGTGATATTCAAATCAAACTAAAAGACATGAATCAAGCGCCAGCAATGGCCAAAGAATATGCTTCTCTTTTTAAAATCGACGCCGAAGACATACAAACGGCGAACGCGCAATTTGAAACAGGAAGCAGTGCCCGAACAATAATTTCTTTTGCTGTTGGCATAGTGCTGTTAATCGTTGCGGGATTTGGTATTTACAACATTCTAAACATGATGATTTATGAAAAAATGGACACCATTGCGATTCTAAAAGCTACAGGCTATTCTGGTGCTGATATAAAGAAAATTTTTATTGCCATTTCACTAAGTATTGGCATTGCTGGAGCCATTGCTGGAGTATCATTAGGTTTACTATTTTCCCTCTTAATAGACAGCATAGCTTTCCACTCTGCAGCTTTACCAACAGTGAAAACCTATCCCGTAGATTATGGAATGCAGTACTATGCTATTGCGATTATTTTTGCTGTGGCTACCACCTATTTTGCCGGATGGTTTCCTTCGCGAAAAGCAAGTGTTGTAGATCCTGTTGAAATCATAAGAGGAAAATAATATGGAGAACAAAATTGTATTAGAAGCAAAATCGTTGATCAAGTCATTTCACGACCCAGTAAATACCGATGTTTTAAAAAACCTTTCGTTTAGCATCAATAGAGGCGAATTTGTATCCATCACAGGTAAATCGGGATGCGGAAAATCAACTCTACTCTATATTCTTTCCACAATGGATTCCGATTACAAAGGAGAATTATGGATAGACAATGAATTGATGAGCAACAAAACAGAAACAGAATTGGCCTTGGTTAGAAACAAGAAAATCGGATTCGTATTTCAATTTCATTATTTGCTCAACGAATTTAGTGTTTTAAGAAAT
>Ga0102831_1000481_pt1 | contig 17944 bp, 31 predicted proteins | sample ColrivemetaGS747_FD_84508 | JGI IMG/M metagenome (GOLD analysis project Ga0102831, IMG submission 84508) | Estuarine microbial communities from the Columbia River estuary - Freshwater metaG S.747 | ecosystem: Environmental > Aquatic > Marine > Intertidal zone > Estuary | place: USA: Columbia...
CTGGTTACCTAAGCCATTCGGACACACCAACATTTTCGAGCCTTTGATAGGATTTGAACCTACAACCTCTTCATTACAAGTGAAGCGCACTACCAGTTGTGCTACAAAGGCATTAGTAGTTGATGTGGGTTACGATCCCACTACCTCCGACGTATCAGATCGGTGCTCTACCAATTGAGCTAATCAACTATTTAGTAGTCCTACCGGGATTCGAACCCAGACGAAACGCTTAGAAGGCGTTTATGCTATCCAGTTACATCATAGAACCATTTTATTTGCGGACCTGGTAGGTTACGATCCTACTTACTTCACTTTAACAGAGTGCTGCTTGCCACTAAGCTTCAAGTCCAATTGCTCTCCCGGTTGGATTCGAACCAACGACCCTCTGATTAACACTCGTTGTATAGATTTACTTACTATACCTAGTCAGATGCTCTAACCGACTGAGCTACAGGAGAATATATGTTAATAAAAAAACCCTCAGATTTTTTGTCTGAGGGTTTCAAAGTTTTTGTTTAATATGTATTTAACTACACAATATCCTTAAACAGGTTGAAACCCTCACTTGGTCTAATAATACATAACGTATTATTCACAACCATCAGTGTGTTATTCAAATTCATATTTAAGTTAATTGTTCTCATTATTTCTATATATTAAAAGTTTTTTCTCTCTTTGTTAATTTTATAGTACAAATTTAATAAAAGTTTTTAATTCTATCAAATTTTATTTAATTTTTTTCAATTTATTCCAAAATCTATTTGGTAAATATATGTTTTCTATGTAAATAGCTTCTTCAAAAAGAGGAGCTATTTCTTTTGGTGTCAATTTTGCTAGTCCACAACCAATCTCAGTAACTAAAAAAGTTAAGTGACTATTCTCTTTAGCAAATTGAATAAAGTCATCTACATATGGTTTTATTTCTTTAACACTTAATGTTTTTGTTATAGAAGCGTTTTTAGTTGGTATACCATATGTTCTACCTTGTAAACCAGCGGCTTGACCCCAGATTGCTCCCCAGGTTAGAGCTTGTTTAGCAGCACCTTTTCCGTGGCGACCTGATTTATTTGAGCCGAAAACGAATATCTCATTTGGGTTTAGTTTTGTTATATTATCCGGAGATATTCTATTTTCCATATTTTTTTATATCAATTATTTAATTTTTGTTTAGCGGAGAGCAAAGAACACGATTCCTATACGATTTAACGTACCCGACGCTTTCCAGGCGTGGCTGATAACCTTATCAGTTTACTCTCCAGTTGCGGAAGTGATGGGGTTCGAACCCATGTATCATATTTCAGATCTAACGGTTTAGCAAACCGTCCTCTTTACCATTTGAGTACACTTCCAATTTTAGCGGAGAAACTGGGGCTCGAACCCAGACACCTCAAGGGCCTACGCATTTCAAGTGCGCCGAGCTTAGTCCACACTGCTCTTATTTCTCCGTATAATTTTTGTAGTTCCAGAGGGATTCAAACCCCCACTTCACGGGTCGTAACCGTGTTTCCTATTCAGTTAGAAGATGGAACTATATAAAAACAAAAAACCCTCAGAATTTAATCCGAGGGTTTAATTAATATGATACAATTAAATATTATTTCCTAATTATTAAACACAACGGATCAATCACTCTACTCGAGCGACTTGAACTTGACGATATGTTAATAATTGTTTTCATATTTTTAATCTATTTATATATTACAAATATAGTTCTTTGTTTTTAATTTTAATAATATTTTTTAAACTTTTTAATAAAATTAGTATATTTGTTTTATATATATCAATAGTTATGTATTGCATTTGTTGTAAAAAGGATAAAGTTAAACCTTACGAACCAACTGGTTTAACACAAGACCGACATGATAATGAAGAAGATCTTCTTTGGAAAGAAGAAATGAGAAATGGTAAAAATTTAACTATTGATAATCAAATGGTTGCTAATGGTATTATACAAACAATAGATGCTGGTTTTGGATCTATTCATGATACTGATGTGTTTATTATAGCAATTTGTGATGAATGTATTACGGAGAATTTAGAGGATGGAACACTACTCTTATTTAAGAGTGGTCATTACACTGATGGAGATAAACTTATCGAAAAATCTAAAAAGATATGGAGACGAAGAAGAAATTTAGATAAATTAATATGAAAATAATTGTGCTTATTATAATTTTATTTTTAATATACTCTTGTGATACAAAAACAATATATCAACAAAGAAGAGAAGATAGAATTGAAAGATCAATAAAAATGTTTCACGAAGTTCATAAAGTTAGAAAAGAGTGTTCTACAAAAAGAATTAAAGGAAAACATAGAAGAAGAAAACCAAAATATACAAATTAATGAACGCGGTTTTTGAAGAAGAAATTGAAATGGTTTATAAAGGAAAGTGGATTGAAAAGAAAGACGATTCCTATCTAGATGATTGTTATGAAAATAATGTTTTAACAATTCATAAGAAATACTCAGTTGTAATATTTTCAGTAAACGGAATGAAACACGGATCAGTGGTATCTGATGATGATATAAGTGTACCAGTTGACCTAAATTTATTTTGGACGATTGAAGAGTGGAGAGATATTAAATTAAAACTATTGGATATAGAGGATTAGTCTTTTTTATCCTTATCATCTTTATTTGTTTCAACATCAACATTTCCTTTTGTATTGATATTTATATCAATTTTATTATTATCACCTGAATCTCCTTTTTTAAATATTTTTAATCTTTCCCAGGTTGTTAATCCTAATAGTGTTAGGATAACTGAGAAATCAATAATTAATACTTCTGGTAAAAGAGAGAAGTCGGAATTTTTATAACAGGACATAATCCATTTTATATGTGCGATAATAACTAAGATAGTTACTATGAAAGCTGTCAATTTTCTAGCACTCCAACCCAGTTCATTTGTTGAAAACGAATTCAATATATTATCCATTATTAGTTTTAAAATAGCTTTCATAATGTATATATTATATAAATAATATCACTTTTATCACTTTTATAATTTACTATTTTAATATACTTTAGGTAGATAAACCTACAAATAAATTTAAAAAAGTCCTCCAAAAGAGGACTTTTTTATTTTTATAAATATACTGCTTATGAAAACAATATTAACCATATTATTCATTTTAATCTTTCATGTGAGTGCTAACAATTCACATCATAAATTTATTATAACTAAACAACCAGAAACTAAAAAAACATATACCGGAATAGATATCTCAAAATACCAAACTATAAATTGGAAAGAAATAGAAAATCTAGATTTTATCATCTGTAAAAAATCAGAAGGTATAACTCTTGAAGATTTAAAATTTCGTGAAAATATAAATAACATAAAATGCCTAAAAGGTATCTACCACTTCTTTAGACCACAATACTCTGGTATAGATCAAGCTAACTTTTTTCTAAAAGATATGGATACTATTAAAATTGATATAAAGCCAGTAATAGATGTTGAATGGTCTAAATGGTGGACTAATGAAAAAAATATAGACTTGGGTGTATCAAGACTAAATGATATGATAAAAACAATTGAAATAAAATTTGGAAAAAAACCAATTATCTATACCTCACCTCTTTTTTGGAATAAATTTATAGGAAATAAAATAAATTTAAATGGAGTAAACTTATGGGTAGCTGATTGGAGAGGAGATACTATTCCAGAAGTACCTAATGGGTTTAAAAATTGGCATTTATGGCAACAATCATCCAATAAGAAAGTTAAAGGAATCGATGGTAATGTTGATTGGAATATCACCAATTCTATTGATAGCCTGATCTTAAACTAAACTTATATTTAATTCTTAAATATAAAACTAAAAAAAATATAAAAAATGAATCATTTTGGAAAATATGGATCTAATAAAGAAATACCAGGTATTAAAAATGCTAAATCGATTTATTGGAATCTAACACCCTCTCAACTAATAGAGGACACAATTAAAAAAAATCAAGGTGTATTTACCGATAAGGGATCACTCCTAATTGAAACAGGTGAATTTACCGGAAGATCACCTAAAGATAGATTTATTGTCTGTGATAACATTACAGAAAATACTGTTTGGTGGGGAGATGTGAATATTAAATTCAGTGAAGAAAATTTCAATAAACTTTTAGAAAAGGTAAATACCTATCTAATTGATAAAGATATTTATTCAAGAGATGTTTTTGCATGCGCTGATAAAAGTCACCAATTAAAAGTTAGAGTAACAACTGAATTTACTTGGTCTAATTTATTTGCCAACAATATGTTTATTAGACCTAATACCGAAGATCTTAAAAACTTTACACCAGATTGGAATATTATTTGCGTCCCTGGGTTTTTAGCTGATCCAAATTTAGATGGTACAAGACAACATAACTTTGCAATCTTAAACTTCTCTCAGAAAATTATTCTAATCGGTGGTACTGGATATACCGGCGAAATCAAAAAAAGTGTTTTTTCAATTCTTAACTATATATTACCACAAGAAAGAAATGTACTTTCAATGCACTGCTCAGCTAACATTGGGAATGATGGTGATACTGCTATTTTCTTTGGTCTTTCAGGAACAGGTAAAACTACATTATCCTCTGATCCAAATAGAAGATTAATTGGTGATGATGAACACGGTTGGTCAGAAAATGGTGTATTTAATTTCGAAGGTGGGTGTTATGCTAAAACTATTGATTTAGATGAAAATAAAGAGCCACAAATATTTAACGCAATTAAATGGGGATCTTTATTAGAGAATGTAACATTATTTGATGGTACATCAACACCAGATTATACAAACTCTTCTATAACTGAAAATACAAGAGTATCTTATCCAATTGAACATATTGATAACTTTCAACCTAACTCAATTGGTGGAAATCCAAAAAATATATTCTTTTTAACGGCTGATGCTTTTGGTGTCTTACCTCCAATCTCTAAATTAACTAAAGAACAAGCAATGTATCATTTTATGTCTGGATATACTGCAAAAGTTGCTGGAACAGAAATGGGTATTACTGAGCCAACTACAACATTCTCAGCTTGTTTTGGTAAAGCCTTCTTACCTTTACACCCAGCTAAATATGCAAAACTTTTAGGTGAGAAATTAGAAGGTGTTAATGTTTGGTTAGTTAATACTGGATGGACTGGTGGGTCTTATGGAGTTGGATCAAGAATGAAGTTACCACACACGAGATCTATGATTACAGCAGCTCTTAATGGTGAATTAGATAATGTAGAATATACTACACTACCTATTTTTAATTTAAGTATACCAACTACTTGTCCTAATGTACCAAATGAGATATTAAATCCAAAATCTACATGGAGTAATCCAAATGAATGGGAGTCAGTAGCACAAAATTTGGCACAACAATTTATTAAAAACTTTCAACAATTTGAATCGGAAACTAGTTTAGAAATTAAAGAGGCTGGTCCAAAATTAGAAGTAGAAATTTAAATAAAAACCCACTTTAAAAGTGGGTTTTTTTATATATATGTTATGAGAAAAATTGGTATAACATTTAATTCACCAGAAAATGCAATTTCGATGTTTTCAAATGGAATTAGACAGAATGCTCTTTATTTTGTGAAACTACTAACAAATATCGGACATGATGTTGAATTAATTATAAATGAAGCATCATCAAAGAATATAAATACGATATACGGATTTGAAGGTTATAAAACATGTAAATTATCAAATATATTTAATGTTAGTTGGGATTTAATAATACAATTAGGACAGGAACTTCCAGATATAGCATTTATAGAATTAAAAAAGAGAGGTGTTAAATTAGTTCAATATAATTGTGGAAATGATTTTATATTTGATGTTGAAAATCTACTACTTGGAACATCTGATGTTGAACCACAATTTGCTAGATTTACTGAAAAAGTATTTGACCAAATATGGGGAATACCACAATTAACTAATAGTAATAAATATTATTGGGAGACTTTATATAAAACCGAAACGGTAGAAGTTCCATTTATTTGGTCACCTATTATAATCGATAATTATGAAAAAGATTGTATTGATGGTGGAATTGGTGATCTAAATTGGATTAAAAAGGATAAAGTTGATATTGCTATATTTGAACCAAATGTAAACATTTGTAAGTTTGCCTTTCCTGCAATATTGGTTTGTGAAAATGCTTATACATCAGGATCAAATATTGATCATGTTTGGGTTACTAATATTACAAGTTCAAAAAAGTTTAATATTAACTTTTTTAATAAAATAGTTAAACAACTATCACTTTATAAAGATGGTAAAATCTCGGTTGAAGGTAGATATAATACTCTCTACTTTATGAAAAAATATGCCTCTATTGCAGTATCATTTCAGTGGGAAAATCCCTTAAACTATCTTTATTTAGATTTGGCATGGAAAGGATGGCCAGTTTTACATAATGCTCATCTTTGTTCAGATATAGGATATTACTATAAAGATTTTAATTATAAAATGGGTGGTCAAATATTATCTAATATAATTAAAAATCATGATGGTGATGAATATATGTATAAAAATAGAAAATTAATAAGTAGATATTTACCAGATAATGAAGAGTCAATGGATGCTTATAAAAAAATTATCGAGAACCTTTTTAAATGAAAAATCAAAAAGCAATTGTAGTTTATTTAGATAATAATGATACATGTGAAGAAGAGTTTACTTGGTTATACAAAACCTGGTTACTCTACTCATTGGAAAACGAGTATGATTTAGTTGTCTACCATCACCCAGATGCCATTAACCGAGCTAATAAATTTGTTGGTATTGTGAAAATTGAAATGCCACCAATTAGATTATCAAGAGTTTATAAATTTCTTAATTCACACTACTTTTGTTTGGACGAATGGTCAGAACCTTTAAAAAAATATAAATATATTCTTAAAACTGATTGTGATGTTTTTCTAACTGAAAATATCAAAGGATATACACCTTATAAATTTTGTGTTGGACAAGGTGGTTATTATCAACAAACAGAAACCGAAAAATTTGATTATATAAGATCTCTTTCTAAAAGATTAAACCTACAACACAATAATATGAGTCTAATAGGCGCTTCTTTTTATGGAAAAGCAGATGAAGTTATTGAAATAGTCAAAAATCAAGCAAATATAACAGAATTTATTATAAGTGAAATTATTAAAGAAGATGAATTTAAAAAAGTTGGGTTTCATGGTGGAATAGCATCAATGATAGCTGGTGAAATTGTTATTAATTTTGCCTTTTCAAATCAACACGTAAACCTTTATACATTAGATACTAAATGTTGGGAATCAACAAAAATAGGCGGTGACGTTATACACATACACGCTTGGCATAGTTACGGAGAGTGGTCTAAACATCAATACTTCAAAGGTGAGTATAAAGACTGGGAAGTTACATTTGAAGATGCCTTTAAAAACGCAGCCAATTATTGTCAATGGATTGCTAACTTATCCTACTCGGATTTATTTTACTATAAAGAAAAATATACAAAAGGTGAATTAAAAATTGATTATGACCTCTAAAATTATTATATTTGTTAAAATATAATTTTTTATGATACTATCAATAACCATACTCTATATAGGATTATCACTATTAGATATCTATTATGACTTTGATTGGAAAGAATTTACATCATTAGTCTTAACTATACCTCTATTAGGTATGGCAATTTGCATATTATCTGGATCACTATTATTTCTAGTTTGGTTATTATTTTTTCTTATTGAATATAAATCTATTTTAAAATGAAAAAAATACTTTATATTCTAATTGGTATAGTAACCGTATTCGCTGGTTTATTAGGACTATTAATCTCTAAAATTCAAAGGAAATGATAACAATATTTATTGTAATTATACTACTCACTCTTTTTATATCAGGTTTGATATGGGGAGATTCCGGGACTAAACTAGCACCCTTATTTTTTATAGGATCATTAGCAGGTATATTATTATCTGTTTTTTTAGTAATGAAATTACTTTATTGGATAGCAAAAATATAATCATGTATGAAGATTTATTAAAAATATTGACGAGAGCAAGAGAAAAAAACAAATCAGAAATAACTGAGAGTGGTAGAGCATATGTGCGTCAACTTCAAAAGAGATTTATAATGGAAGATTTGAGTAAAAAGAGAATAAAGTCAATAAACAAAATATATGATAAAAAAGGGTGATATAGTTGTTTGTACTGATAATAAAACTTATGAGTCTTATTTAACCTTAAATAAACTATATGAGGTAACTCAGTTCTCAAGACTTCAAAGTGGCTTTGAAACTTATGATGATTATGTTACTATTATAAATGATGATGGTAAAGAATATAGTTACATAAACACTAGATTTTTATTAATTAACGAATGGAGAGAGAAGAGGTTAAAAGAGATTGGAATTTAAGATATGCTTATTGTATATCAGTCGGGAGAGAATCAGATTTTTCTAAAACATGGAGGGGATTTCCACTTACACCCGGTTTGATATATGAATTGATAAGCATTCAAAAAATACCTTTTCACCCAAGTAGACCATTTGAATATAGCGGTGATGTTTTTGTTGTTAGAAATGATATTGGTGAAATTGGACATTACTCCGATGAAGTATTTAGATATCTTAATAAAGAAGAGATTAGAGAGTTGAAATTAAATGAACTAGGAATATGAATATAGCACCAAGAAATGGAGAATACGAAGAAGTTATTTGTATAAAATCCAAAGAAATAATACATATTGATTGGGGTAATGTAGAAGTAATAAAGGGAAATACATACAAAAATTATATAAGTGGATTTGGATATCTTAAAGAGAATATCTGTAGCGAAGATCATTTACTAGTTGAAGTTGGTGGAATGTTATGGCCATTTCCGAAAAAAAACTTCTCAACAATAATCGAAGAACGAGATAAAAAGATTAATGTGATTTTAGATGGAAAATAAAAAATGGTATTGGGATAATCTCTATATTTTATACAAAGACCAGAATATAAATGTTAGTAATTATAACAATTTTATTATTGTTAAACGAAATAACCATATAAAATTAATACATAAAAAATTACAAAATGATAGCGGTAATTATTATATGATTAAAATTATTGAACACCCATTTCGGACTAATGAATTTTATTATGATATGGAGTTAGTTGGTAGTGTAGAAATTATAACAAACATTATAAAGGAATCTATTAGAGATATTAAAATTAAACAATTAGGAATATGAGTGAGAAAATATACATAGTTAAATATTCATCTGGTAGTTATGACGACTATTATGAACAAAACATTTTTGCAACTAAATCATTAGAAGTTGCTTCTAATTATATACAAAAGTTTAATACAAAATTAGACTATTGGAAAGGTGTAATGATGACCTATGCGGATGAAAGGGGTTATCTTAAAGAAGAGAATTGGAATATACCTGTAGCAAACCATTTTTGGACAATTAAAGATATGAATAGATCTTTTATGGAGGAAATTGAAATTAGATAATATTATGAAGGGAATTATTTGTATAGATTTTACAAAAGTAAATGATGAACAACTAAAAGAATTTAGTGCTGATCATAATTTTATATATGAAGTACTTAGAGATCTAAAACAAAAAACTTATGCTAAAATGTGGTTTCTTCCAGATGGAACAGGAGTTGCTTTTACATTAGCTAAGAAAAATCTTTTTAAGATTGTTGATTATGAAAAGGTAAGAGTTTTTGAAGGTTTTGTAAAAGATTTAAATGATGTTAGAGTTTATGTCCCTAAACCTAAAGAAATTATTTTAGATGTTGATATTATCCTAGATAAGATACTTAAATATGGTGAGAAATCTTTAACAAAAGAAGAAAAAGATTTCTTAGATAATATGAATAGTTAATTATTTTTTTTATCTTTACTTAAAATTTAAAGATATGAAAACTTTATTACTACTTTTAACTTTTATATTATTAACTTCTAATACTACTTATGAATTTAGTAGTTATCGTGAAATTAAAAATGAATCCTTTAGAGAAGGAGAAACATTAAATTACATAATACATTACGGTTTCATAGATGCTGGAGCAGCCAGACTAGAATTAACTAGAGAAACTGAAAAAATGTATGGTAGAGAAATTCTACACTGCGTTGGAACAGGATGGAGTTTAAAAAAGTTTGACTGGGTTTTTAAAGTCCGAGATAGATATGAGAGTTATATGGATGCTGAAGGTATATTCCCATTTAAATTTGTTAGACGTGTTGATGAAGGTGGTTATAAGATAAATCAAAACTATTATTTCTATCCATCAAAAAAGAAAATACACACAGGCAAAAAAGACTTAGTTGACTCTCCAACTATGTATGTTCAAGATATGGTCTCATCATTCTACTATGCTAGAATATTAGATTATAGTAATGCTAAAAAAGGTGATGTATTTGAAATACCTTCTTTTGTAGATGGTAAATATTTTCCAATTAAAATAAAATTCAAAGGAGAAGAAACCATATCAATAAGAAGTGGTAAGTATAAATGTTACTTATTTAATCCAGTTGTACAAACAGGTAGAATATTTAAAAATGAAAATGACTTGAGGTTCTATGTAACTTGTGATAAAAATAAAATTCCAATTTTAATTGAAGCCAAATTAGCAGTTGGATCAATTAAAATGGAATTAACATCTTACGAAGGTGTTTTCTCAAAAATTTCTAAAGTTAAATAACTTTTTTATAAACTATTAAACCATCAATATTATTAAATTCTAATTTATTAAATTTTTCAATTAATGATGGAGTACCATAACTCATAACAGTAAATTGATCTATACCAATTATTATTGAGTTAACCGGTACTTCATCAATAACTTTTTCAAAAAATGATAATAACTTATGAGATACTCTAAAAGGAGTATATATCCAAATTAAGTTCATATTTGAGTAATCATAATCAAATATATCACCATGTATCAAATTTAAATTACCATCCCAATAACTCCAAAGATCATTTCTTACTGAATTTATATAATCATCACACTTTTCAATTCCAGTAAATGTAAACTCCTTATTAATAAACTCTTTAGACTGCAAATAAAGATCATATAATATCGTACCATATCCAATTCCACAATCACATAAATTTATTTTATCACTTAATAAACCTCTACTCTCTAATCTCTTTAAGAGAAGGATATTAGCTTCTATACTAGATTCAACATAATGCCATTCTCCATCCTTATCAAATTGTTCTATATTTAAATTTGAATTATCAATAATTTCTTGCTTTTTATTAAAATACTCCACTAATAGTGGATTTGGTTCTATAATTTGTACATCCATAATAATTATATTTAATTTTTTTTATATTGTTTAAAACAAATTGTTATATTTGAATAATAGTTTTAAAGAATAATTAATGGAAGTAAATAAAATATATAACCAGGATTGCATCTCTGGTATGAAAGAAATTGAGAGTAATACAGTCGATTTAATCGTTACTTCACCACCTTATAACCTAAACATTAACTACGCTGATTATAATGACTCTATGAAGCTAGAAATGTACTATAATTGGTGCAGAGAATGGATCACAGAAAGTTTCAGAGTCTTAAAAGATGGGGGTAGATTTTGTTTACAAATTGGTGCATTCCAATCACAATTGAATGAACCAAGTTATGCAACTTTTACAAATATATTTCAAGAAATAGGATTTACATTTAGAGAATTAATTATTTGGAATAAAAATCAAATACCTAAGAGAACAGCATGGGGAAGTTGGATGAGCCCATCCAATCCAAGAATTCTACCACCATTTGAAATGATTATTAATTTTCACAAAGGATCTCCTAAGATATTGGAAAAAGGAACTACTGACTTAACAAAAGAAGAATTCATTAATTGGACAAATGGCTTATGGGTAATGGCTCCCGAAAGTGCTAAAAAAAGAAAACACCCAGCTCCTTATCCTGAAGAATTTGCTTATAGATGTATAAAAATGCATAGTTATATAGAAGGTCTGGTAGTAGATCCATTTAATGGTAGTGGTACAACAACTGCTGTTGCTAAAAGACTTAGTAGAAAGTATATCGGATTTGATATAACAGAAGAATATTGTAAATTAGCCGAAGAGAGATTAGATAACACCCAATCTAATTAAATATTCTTTTCCAAATCTTTATATCATTACTGACATTCTTATTGAATTCGGACTTTTTGGAAGTAGTAGACATTTTGGTAAATATTTTACTTTTTGTTCTATAACTCCACTGTGGTTTATTTGTTTTTAAAATCCAATCATCACCATATCCAATCTTTAAACTATTCGGTATATCAATCCAATTTTCTTTTTTACAAAACATTAAACATCCCCATCCACTACCGGGTATATATAAATTTTCAGTTAATAAGTCTAAATCATCTCCACTATAAGAGTCCTTATGAACTCCAAAACATCCCAATTTTTGATGGTTATCTAAAACAAATTGAAATACTTCATCTACATTAAAAAGAATATCATCATTACAAATAGAAATAAGATTATTTTTAGCTAATTCAACTCCCCAATTCCAAGCAGGGTTAACATAAATATTTTCACCTTTACTAACCAATTTAACTTTATCTAAATTGAAGTCTGGTTTTTTACTAGGCAAATTATCAATCAATATAATCTCATCTATTAGAGAACAATTATTTAATCTTATAAGTAATTCTAAAAAAGTATCTGCTGCCCACATTGTAGGTATAATAACACTAAATTTATCATTTGATGTTATATTAGATTTTACTTCAAATAATCCCCAATCAACCTCTAAATTATTTTTTAAATATTCACTTCTATAAAATTCAATATCTTCTAAAGATAGTTTAGAAATCCAATTACAATAATTAGCACTATTTATAAATGAATATCTAAGAGATATGTTAGACGTGTTATAAGCACCTTCAAAAAATAATTTCTTTGACCAACTCATATCACCTGAATCAGGTAATATCTGTAGAACATTTGTTCCTATTTTGGTTGTTGTCCAAGATTTAGAATCTAATTGATAAAGATTTATATGTTGATTTGAGAATGCGTGATTGATAAATATATTAGTAGAGATTGATAAAACATCATACTTGTTAAATCCAGATTTTAAAAATTCCTCACTATTTAAATATTTAGTTAGTATTATTTCAGAAATAGAAACTATTCCTTTAGTAACTGCTATAACATCTGATGTTTTTCCATAAAATGACTCACCAATAGAAGTTATATTACCTTTATTTAATTTAATTTCAGAAGCCAACCATTTAATAAAATCAGATTTTAATTCATCATTTACCCAATTACCTTCACCTAAAGTTAATTTAGAAGGTGTCCACTTTTTTAGATTCTCTGTTAAAAAAGAACTAGAATCACATTTTAAAATATATTGATATTTTAAAATTTCTTTATCACCACCCTCATTAAATATGTAAAACTTATTTAAGTATCCATAAATATCACCTAATCTAATAGTTGGTGATTCAATTAATTTAATACCATTAAACACTTTTAACTTATTTAAAACATCTGGGTGTGAATAAACAACTAGATCATACTCATTATCTAATGACCATAATCTCCATGTTTTATAAACCCATGAAAATTCTATATCTGAATTTTTAGAATTATCAACATAAACTACTATAGCTTTATCCATATATCTATTTATTAAGGTATAAGAGGTCTTCTCTCAATATTAAACCAATTCTTATACATATTTCTATACTGATCTATGTTTTCAATTGTATCATATATCGGAACTTGTGCTTGAAGAACCTTTTTATTATCTCTATCTATTGTAGAAAAAGATCCCTTAAAAGATTTACCAGGTTTAATTTCTTTATCTAAATAACTCTCAAATTCCTCTAATTTATCTAAGGAGCTAATTATATCATATTTTAATAATTCCTTTAAAATATTATCATATGTTAAATCTAAATATCTAGACTTTTGATTTGCTTCAACAAACTCTAAAAATAATTTTATTTTCATACTATTAAATTTTTATTTATGTATATATTCAATTTTAATACTGAAAAATTTATATATATACTCTATGATAAATTGGAAAGGACATAATTGGATTCAAAGTGAAAGATGGGGTATAATACACCCAGAAAAATCATTCTGTTGGTATGATCCTTCTGCATCCTTTGTCGATGATAATGATTACTTAAATTTAATCACACATAAAAACCCTAAATATTTTAGAGATTTAGATAAGACATCTACGGTTGGAATAGGATTAGTTTCTTGTGAAACAAAATTTAAATGGGGTGAATTTGAAATAGAAGCAAAATTACCACACGGGGATAACTTATGGCCTGCTTTTTGGATGTGGTCTTGGGATGGATGGCCACCTGAAATTGATGTTTTTGAAGGATATTCAGATGATAATCCAAACTATTTTAAATTTAGAATACTTAAACCACTAGGTTTTTGGAATATTCAAACTAACATACACTATAAGAAAAATGGAAATAATAAAATGTTAGGATCAAAAACACATTTCTTTGGGTTTAAAGATCCAACAAAACATTTCTTAAAGTATTCAGTTATCTGGACTCCAGATAAAGTTGAATTTAAATATAACAACAGAGTTGTTAGAAAAATAACTGATAAAGAAATATTAGGGCAATTAAATTCAACAACAATGAATGTTATTATAAATAATTCAGTAACATCAGAAGTTAATTTAGAAAATCCAACTAATTCTAATTTTATAATTAAAGATTTTAAATATAAACCACTCTAATACTCTTTACTAGTAAATCCCCATATAATTAAATAAACAAAAAACCAACCAGTTAAAACAAATCCTATTCTCCATACAATAGCATCTATACCAGACCACTCACCTAATCCTTCACATACACCACCGATGTAACCACCTTTTCTTTTAAACTTTTTCATAAAATTGTAAATAATATTTATATTTGTATTATATTAAAATAAAATATACATGTTTAACCTTAAAAGATCTTTTTACATTCTAACTGGAGTATTAACACATTTACTAATACTACCATTGATTTATGCTATAGTAAGTAAGAATAACCCACCAGGAATTGGTCCAATAATAGGAAATATTATTATATTCTTACTTATATTAGCCCTATATGAATTTATTCTACACTGTCTTTCATACTGGCATCGTGATAAGGATTCTGTTATATTCTACTACTTTTTTAAAACAATAAAAAGAAATTCTAAAATTGTTAAACATGAACATCTAGGTGATTTCCTCTTAACAATATCATGAATAGTAATAGCAATCCAGTTATCTTCTATAATCAAAATTGGTTTGGATGTGAAATAATTGGTGAGTGGGGTATTTATGAAGATTTAACTACTAATATAAATAAAAGATTAGATAATATCTATAAACAAAAACTCTATGATATAGATCAACAAAAAAGAGAAAATGCTAAAATTAGTGAAATAATGAAGTGGGATGGTCATTTGAATAAAGTAACTAGGAGAGATGAAAAACTTGATAAATTGGGAATAAAATGATTTGGATATTAGGAATTGTATTAGGGTTATTAGTAGTTAGTCAAATTCACTTATACTCTATTATTAAAAAAAGTGAAAAACAACCTAAAATTGAAAAGGGTGGTATTATACTAAAACCATTACCAGAAAAAGTTGATAGTGACTTAGTAGAAGGTGCTGAAGAAATGCTTTCAGAAGTACTCGAAAGTGTTAAGTTAGAAGGATGGGTGGTAGATATAACAGATAACAGTATTTATGGCGAGGCTTACAATATTAATATAAAATCACATAATGAAGATATAATTATAGACTCTGTTATAAGATATAGATCTTATCTTCATGATGATTTTGAAGCAAGACTAATTCGTTTTAGAATATTAACAGATGATATTAATGGTATTAAATCATACTCTTTTACAGACTCTAAGTATAAAAATGATATAATAGTTTTTCTTTGGGACTTTATCTTAGAAAAACATTTAGAGGAAAATAGAATAGAAATTGAGAATTGCAAATCCACAATTAATACAATTAGAAAAAAATTAACTGGGTTAAGAAGAAGTGAACGATTAAATCAATTATTAGATGAGTAAAATTTGGAAAGTAGAAATCTATTATAATACACAATATGGACCAAGCTGGTTAACTATTGGATCATTTACAAATGAAAATGATGCAGAAATAATTAAATCTAAATGGGAAGATTTTCATATCAATTCAAAAGTGATATTAGAAGAACCAGAGAATTGGATTGCAAAAAATGACGATTGGTATGATGATAATTATAGATATGGATTTAATTGGGAAGATTCAAAAGAGTATTTTATACTTACAGAAAAATATAAAACACTTCTAGAATTCCAAGAAATAGTAATAACAGAAACTAAATTAAATGAAGATATCTTTATTAATACTATTAGTAATCCATATAGTGGATTTGTTGAACCATTTCAATTATTAGCCAGAGAGTTTGATAGAGATTGGAAAATTAAAAACCTATTGAAATAATAACCGAAGGTTTAAAAATTTTTTTTTATTATTTTTATTTACTCTTATTTATATTAACCGAAGGTTTAAAAAATTTTTTTTTCATTTTTCTTCTTATTTACTTTTTATTTTTTTCTGACTTATTATAACCGAAGGTTTAAAAAATTTTTTTTTGTTTTCAATTACTCATATCATATTCGACCGAAGGTCTTAAAAAATTTTTTTTCATATTATTTCATCTTTTTTAATGGATTTTTTTGTTTCTAGGTGGATTTTTTATATTTTTGTTAAAAAAAGACAATGAATGTAGGAGATAAACTAATCTGTATTAACCAAATTAATAATGGATGGGGTTGGCCCCTATTTGATAAGGGAAAAGAATATGAAGTATTAGATATAGACTATGATGAATTAGGTGAAATAATATCTGCTACCTTAAACCATAATCTATATGGTAATGAATATGTGGAACGTAAATTCGACTTTATCAAAAAAAACTTTAGAACTAAAGAAGAATTTAGAGAAGATAAACTAAATGAATTAGGGGTATGATGTTTGCACCAAAAGGAGACGAATATTATATAAAAGTAATTTGTGTTAAGAGAATAAGACAAAAGGATAAAATATGGGGAACTCTCGAAGCAAATGTTGGTGATATTAGATGGGCTCTTAAAGATCATACATGGGATGGATGTCATTTAATAAAATATGATAGTGGTTTATGGCCAGTTGATTATTCCGACTTTAAGACATTAGATGAATTAAGAGACGATAAATTAAATGAATTGGGAATATGAAAGTAGTTTGTAAGAATAACCAAATAGAAATAATAGATGATGAACCTAAACAACAACAACTTTGTGGAGACCATCTAATAATAGATAAAATCTATGAAGTATTAGATACTGATGTTACTGATTTTAAAGCACCAACAAACCTATTACATCTTATAGAAAATGAATTAGGACAGAGATTTTGGTATTCATCTAACCGATTTATAAGAATAGAAGAATCTAGAAATAATAAACTAAATGAAATAGGAATATGAATATAACAGAAATAGAAACTCTAATCACCACAAAGTCTGTGGAGTATTTAGAAGCATCTAAAAAAGCTAATAAACTAATGCTTGAATTAAATAGTTTAAAAGGCCAATTAGAAGAAACTAAAAAGAGAGAGTTTGTAGAATACCTACAATTAGAAGAAGAAATAGAAACAAGCACTCGTTTCTTTAACCATAGTGGAACTCTTTTAAAAGGTAGTGAAAATTTCAAAATAACAAATCAACATTGTTTGTTTAATGGAGATACTTTTAAAGTAATTAAAAAGAATAAGAAGTCTATTGTAATAGAAGTAACTAGGTTTAAAAGAAACTCCGGTAATATAGATATAAATAACCCAGGTGTAAAATTTAGAATTGATTTAGATGTATTCTATGGATATTACCTTAGTGATGAAGTGAGAAAGAACTCTTTTAATACTTATATAAA
>Ga0102831_1000485_pt1 | contig 17876 bp, 24 predicted proteins | sample ColrivemetaGS747_FD_84508 | JGI IMG/M metagenome (GOLD analysis project Ga0102831, IMG submission 84508) | Estuarine microbial communities from the Columbia River estuary - Freshwater metaG S.747 | ecosystem: Environmental > Aquatic > Marine > Intertidal zone > Estuary | place: USA: Columbia...
AAGAATGCTGGGAATATCATCTCTACCTTTTTTCTCATTATTTCCATCAGCAATATGAATCGATTCCATAAGTGCCAGATAAATTGCCCGGTCACGACACCACCTCTCTGTAGTATCCAGTATCCACTGACTATCTACCGGACTATCATTAAGTTTAGAAAGTAGTTCTACAATTTCCTTACTTTCGGTTTCTGTTAAATCCTTACGATTATCAATCTCAATATTGAGTGCTTCTATTGTAATTGAAGACCCATACTTAACAATAAACTTAACAATTTCCTCAAAAACTATCTTTTCTACTCTTTGTTCGTAATATTCCGGTTGAATAAATGGAATAACTTTTCTGGCATAATCTTCATTAAATATTAAGTTTTTAAGAATTGTAATCTCAAGTCGTTCCATTATTTTATTCAAAGATTGCTTTTATGATGCGGAACGTCAAATACAAAAGTAATTCTAACGTTGTCGCCAATATTAACTGCCTTATGAGGTAGTTTATTATTAAACCAGAAGAGTGTTCCGGGTTCGACAATTATGGTTTCGTCCTCAACAGTATACTCGTATTTTCCCTGAATGGAAAGATGATATCTGTCTTTTGTAAGATAATAAGTTCCTTCGTCAATATGAGATCCCACAATTTCACCAACTGGAAGTGCCAGAAACGCACAACGTCGAAGTTTCTTAAAATACTTACTTAAGTAATTAAGAATCTCTGTATGTTTTTCATATGCCGGAGTTTTGATACATATTTCTGTATTTCCAACATATTGACCTTCATTCTCAACTCCACCCACGATAAGTTGTAGGACATCCACAGTAACTGTATATTTTGTGGGGTCTAATTGTTCCGCATCTTTAATATTTTTTTGAGAACCCCAATCTTCTGGATGTTGCTTAAGTTGTTCTAATATTTTAGAGACATTTACATTAGTTTTTATAATGCGAATATTTTTCATGCTCCATAACTGAAATTACCCTTGGCAATTACATCAAGTTTTTCCATTACCTCTGGTGGAAAATAAGTTTCCGGTTCCTTTAGAATTTGTTTGGCATAGAGTTTCTTACCATCAATCTCATAACGATTAGCAGTATTCTTCCACATTCCACCAAGTTCTCCAAGTTCAAGAAGACCATAATAACGATCAAGACCTCTTTCATCATAGAACAATCGAATTTCAACCTCTTGATTTTCTTTACTTAACCGAGACTTTTGAGTTTTAGCACGAATGATATTTCCAATTGTTTCTGTTCCGTCTTTTGCTTTTGACTTAGAAAGATAAATGATTGTAGAGGCAGCATATTGTAATCCAGAACCACCTGACATTTGTTTTCCACTATAAATAGACATTGACTCGTAGGTATGATTTGTCACCAGCATAGGAATCTTTGCCTGCCCCAATTTGAGAGTCAGCATACGGAAGGCACCTTTAATCAGTTGTGCCTTTGTCATATCACGAGTATCCTTCTCCGCAAGAGCATCATTAATCTCTTTATTTGTAGAAAGCATTCCCAAGGAATCCAACACAAAGATACAAGGTTTTCTTTCTTCCTCTTTTTTCTTCAGGTAAATATCAACTGCCTTGAGTGTCTTGGTGCGAAACTCTTCAACCGTGACTACATTAACGACCACCAAACGATTTGTATCAATTTTACGAGACTCTAGTAGTGATTTGGTAATAGCAGATTCGGTATCAAAATACAGACAATACCCATCAGGATGAGTATCAAGAAAGTTCTTAACAACAGCGAGAGAGAAGAAAGTTTTTCCCGTAGAAGTTTCACCCGCGATAGCAGTAATCTTATTGCCAGATACACCACCAAATATACTGCCGGATACAAGAGCATTAAAAATGTATGAACCCGTATCCACATAAGTTTCAGTTTCATCAATCTCTGATGCGAGTTGAGTATATTCTCCTCCTATCTCCTTTATAATATCTTTAAGAAAATCCATAATTCATTCCTCCTTTTGTTTTTGTTTGTCATCATAATTCATTTTATATTGCCAGAGTTTTTGATAAAGAGCGGCATCTCCACCTAATCTCATAGCACTAATAATCGTATCAAGTTCTTTTTCGTTAATTGGCAAGTTCATTAGGTAAAAAATGAATCAAGGTTTGTTGTATGTTCTGTTTTCCATCCAATCGAATCCAAAATAGATTTAAGTGGGTCCAAAAAGCTCTTCTCAAATTGTAGTTCATAATCAATATATTTGTCAAGTCCCAATTCTTTAGGAAAATCAGAAATAAAGGAAATGACATTCTCTCGTATGATATTCGGTTTTTTTAAGAAAATATACTTCACTTTCTCTCCATTATTAATAAGTGAATATTTATGAGTAAGTTTTTTCTCCTTTATATAATGATTAAACAAAAGAGAACCACGAATATGAATTGGAGTTCCTTTTGAGTATATTTCATTACGAGAACTATACTTCCTTATATCTGACGCTGTTCTGGGAAAAGCAATTTGCTCCGGAGAAAAAGTTCTAAACTCCTGCCGACATTCATTAATAAACTTAATTACCTCATCTTCGGTTCCACTCATCATAATCTTTAACCCATCCTTAATCATTTTACGACAAGGAGAAGGAGTTGAGGATTTGACCGCCTCAATTCCCATCATCTTGAGTTTGGGTTCGGCATAACGAACACCTTCACTATCCCATACATTTAGAATATAACGCTTCTTCGCAGTCCAGATTCCTCGGTCGGCAATATTCTCCCGCTTCATAATCATCTTCTGGTCGTAGGCATTCATATACTCCGCTAGTTCCTCATAGCAACCCTGAATATATTTTTCAATTTCGGTCTTACAGATTTTATCAAGAAACGAAACAACAGATTCGGTAGTTTTTTTCTTTTCCTTATATACGGCATTCACCAGAGGTCCCATATTCAGGTAATTACTATCAGTATCTACCGCAATCACATAATCAACATCATCAGTTTTAAGAATCTTATTTAGATAGGCATTAATCTTATTCTCAATCCAACGAATCGCAACCTGACCCGAAAGAGTAATCGCTTCGGCATTCTCAAGTTTATAATACCTAAACCATTCATTTCCAATCGCACCATACAAACTATTAATTTGTATTTTTCTTGCCATCTGGATATTGTTACATCTGGAAATCTCCTTCTCTAACTCTTTTGTTTTTTTCTTTTCATATTCTTGCTTGGCAGAAAGCATTTTTTTCTTATAAAATTGCCTATCATTAAAAATCTTTTCTACAAGTTCTGGAAATATTCCTCTTTTAGTTTTATCGTATAAGCACCCGTTTGCGGTTACACATTTATTTTCAAGATTTCCAAAATTAACTTGTTTATGAATAACTCTTTCTACAGAAACATTTTTAATTTTTTCTTCTAAAAGTGTTTCTGGAGATATGTTAAATTGCATAATCAGAGAAGGATATAGGGATGTTAAGTCAAAACTCACTACCCATTCATAAACTCCGGGTACTGGTTCCTTTACATAGGCACCGGCATACTTTTCACTTTTTTCTGATTTAGTTTTGGGAGGAATTACAATATTCCTATCCTTAAGATAATTGTAAATGATAGTATCCCACATAGAAACTTGAGAGAACACATCATTATAATTAACCTTGGCATCATATGCCATCGTAAGTGCCAGTTCAATTAGTTTCATCTTGTCTTCCAATCGGTCAACAAGTTCTACGTCCTTTATGTTATACTCACAAAATTTCTGCCAACCTTTGGTATAAAAATCCTTAAAGGTATCAAACTCGGAGTGGTCCAGTTTTTTCTGCCCGAGTTCCACTTCAGCAATATAATCCAGGCGATATGATTCCTGTGCCTTATAGGTAAACTTTTTATAAAGATCCAAATAATCTAATTGTGATATGCCACCAATATTATAATAGATTTGATTTCTTCCCAGAACAAAGGTCTCCTTCTCGGACACTATTCCCCATGGAGAAATACTCTTCATTAACTTTTCTCCAAGTATTTTTTCGAGACGACGAACCAAATAAGGAATATCGTAAAACATACTATTCCATCCAGTAATAACCTCTGGTGTATTTTCCTCAATCATCCACCAGCAAATAAAATCATTTAACAGATCATACTCGGAAGAAAATTGCCGGTAAGTAACATTTTTTTGATTATTTTGATAAGGTCCAAGTCCCCAAGTTCGGATTTGTTTCGTATTGTAATCCTGTAGAGTAATCAAAAGTACCTCTTCTGCTGCGGATTCTACATCAGGAAATCCGTTTTCTGATGCGACCTCAATATCAATAGTGGTTAGTTTAATTTTACCAATATCAAACTTAATTTCAGTTTCTGGATATTTGTCAGAAATGTATTGATAAATGTACCGGTCATTCCCATAGATTTTAAAGTTTTCTACGTTATCATACTTTTTAAGAAACTCTCTACATTCTTTTACCGAACCCGGTTGAATAGATTCTACATATTCTCCCTGAAGTGTTTTATATTTGGTTGGTTTTTTAGACGAAACAAAAAGAGTTGGAGAGAACTTTTCACGAGTCATAAAGTGGTTTCCATCTTTATAACCTCTAACTAAAAAGTAATCTCCAATCATAAGTACATTTGTATAAAAATTCATCAGGAGACTATTTCAAGATACTTTTCAGTAATTTCTTTTTTTGGATCAACAATCGTTAAAATACTATCAGAATGAATCAACATTTCATTTTGATCGGTAACATCCGGCCAAGGAGTTAGATTCCCTTCCTTATCAATTTGATGTGGATTGATAAGTTTACAATCAGGTTCACCAAGTTGAGATCCCAATTCAGCAATTTCGGTAATTAATACCATATTAATCTTCAAAAGAAGACACTTCACATTCCGTTCCATTTACTTTTTCCTCGTACATTTTTTTAATATCGTTGACTGGTTCAACAATTGTTACAATCCAATCGGGTCGAACTGGAATCTCACTATCACTCGTAAACATAATCCAAGAAGAGAATGTTACACTAACGGTGCCGTCTTCGGGTTCTGCTGGTTCTTCGGTTAAGAAAATTGAATTGCTGATTTGCATTTTATGGGGATTTTTAAATAAGTATCCACATACCTTCTCATCAGAAATTAATTCCTTAATATCAGCGATTACGGATTCTCCAGATTTTAATAGAGCAATTTTTACAGACATTTTTAATTTTCCTCTCAATTCATTATAGCACAAAAAAAGGAGGTGTCAAACTGGTTTTTGCCAGTCACCTCCCTGTAGCAACGATATTTGGGTGGACCTCTGTATTTAGATGTAATCTTTCCTCTTATGATGATCCGGGACAATTCTTCCAAGAGTAATTGATAAGAGTCCGTCCTCAAAATCAACAGATCTAACTTCCGTATCAGCAGAAAGCGTCCAAGATCTGGTGAAGGATCTTTGAGCCAATCCTTTATGGAGGTAATTAGATTCTGTCTCTTTATCTTCTTTTTGACCTTCAACGAAAAGTTTTCCATCTTGAGTATAAACAAAGACTTCTTTCTTTCTAAATCCGGCAAGAGCCAATTCGAGTCTTGATTCTAAATTATTGATTTGAACTAGATTATATGGAGGATAATTTGAAGTTGTTTCGTGAAGATTAAACAAACGATCAAAATATTCATCCAGTCCAATACTGTTTCTTGTGATCTTATCCATTAGGTTAGGAAGATCCGCAGCAGTATACCTTGTAACATTAGTCATTTTAGTATCTCCTTAAAAAGCGAGGTTTGATTGTGTGGACCCCGAAGGCGTCCTTACTATTATATATCAAGTAACAATAAAAAAAGGAGTGTTGAACTCCCTACTTTATTATTCGGTTTCCTCAACAATTTTCTTTTTAGAACCAATATTATACTTAGTTTCCAAAACCCAATCTTCCTTATCCTTATAAGCAAGAACTTTGATTTGATTTAGTGGAGCAATATCCTGAATCTTGGCGACATCCACAATCTCAATCAAACCCCAATCCGCAAGAAGTTGAGCGATTCGATTACGACGCTGAACGTCATTCACCGTAAGATTTGCGTGTTTGCCATCAAGTGCGAAAAGCTCTTTAAAATGCGTAATATAATAACGACCTTGTTTATGAAGAATATGGCAAGATTGATAAAGTTTTTTTTCTTTTCTTGATGCTACACCGATTCTCGTAAGAGTTTCACGAACCTTTAAAAAATCATCCGGTTCATTAAGAATTACTTCCACCATTTGATCTGGAGTCCATTTCACAATAGGTTCATTTACGACTGACATAATTTTCCTCAAAATTATTTACATATCTTTTATTTAGGTTTTGTATCCTTTGGGTCATTTATAAATTATTTTGTTCCTCCGGTTTCAATTTTTGACTTTATAAAATTAAGTTGCTCTTTGGTGAGAACTCTCAACGCTTGTTTTGCCTTCTCATTACTATATCCATAATAACTTTTGACACAATCAAGATCTTTGATTTTATCTTTATAAATCCAAGGAGAATATCTTTTCCTTTTTCTCAAACTATTTAAGTAAAATGAATATTGAATATCTTTGTCAAGATGATGATTGATATTCATTTCGTTCACATACATAATTGTATCTATCTCACCGGACAAGCATTTGTTAATCACAAACGGAACATATTCCTTGATAAGAGATGGATCTTCCTCCAACAGATTTTTCTTGGAGAAATTGATTGAGTTTAACCAGTCTTTTAATTCAGTCACCAATCAATCCCTCACTTTTTAATCTATTGTAATTATAGCATCCATCAAAATTAAATTGGATTTTTGGAGTTTTATTATAATTAAATAACAATAGTTCCTTTCTTTGCTTTTGGTCTCTCATATATTCACCAACCGAACGCATCGTATAAGTTAGATCAAACTCTGCGGTAGTCCAATTCTCAAATCTATCTTTTACTAACTGATCTGAATTGTAACTAATCAATTGATCCATAGTATTGGCATTACAATCAGCAGCAAACTTATCGTGATCGAATCCTTTGTGCATTGATCCCTTGCGCCCATAGAGATTATCCTTAATATCATAAGGAGGATCAAGATACATAAAGGCACCCATATTTCCATCCATCAAATAATCATAGGAATAATTAGTTATTCTCCATTTAGAGATAAGTTTAGAATACTCGGGCAGTTTCTCAATTCCACGAAAACTAAAATTAGATTTGGATGCCTGTGCTGAAAATGAAGAACTTTCGGTAAGACCACTAAAAGAACACTTATTCACAATATAAAATGCTATGGCACGATCTACTGAAGTTTCTGCCGGATCATTAATCATATCCTTTGCGGTAAGAAAAAGTTCCTTTGCTGCTTCTGGATTATAGTGATTTGATTTTTCACGAGAAAGAGTATCTCGTAAATCATCCGGAAATGTCTGTAGTACCTGCCAGAAGTTTACAAGAGGTTCATAAAGGTCATTTACCCAAATCTTGATGTTTGGATATTTTTTTGTAATATGAATGGCAACACTTCCACCACCCAGAAATGGTTCACGGAACTCATCATAGTTTCGTAGGTCTGGGAAATAGGGGTCCATCTTGACGCAAGCACGGGACTTGCCGCCAGCGTAGCGCAACGGCGTTTTAAGAGATTTCATACTACCACTCATCGGTTTTGTCCTCCCATTTATAAAGTTCATCTACAATTTGATGATAAAGTTCCTTGACTTGTTTTTTGGGAGCAAGAGAAATATCTTTGGCGAGGTATTCTACATCTCCCTTATCAATAACAATCTTAAGTCCAGATTTAGAAATATTTTTTTCAGGATCAAATCTCTTAAGAGCATTCTCAAAAGATACCACTCCAATATGTCGTTGTGTTTGATCGATCAAAATCATTTCATCAAACTTTTTTTCTGGGAAATTATTATTTACAGTTCCCTGAAAGTTTTTAAGAGTTATTTCTTTCGTGTTGATGGTTTTATTAGTTTGAAATAATTTATCCAAACCCTTCGCCTCATATCTCCACAATTCCTCATTTACTTTAGTAGTAAAATCATGACCCAGAGTATCATTCAATCCAACATAAACCAAGTTTTTACTTGTCTTTTCAATTGCCTTTTCGATAAATACTGCTCGACTAAACTTTTGACCACCAAATCTTAAACGACGAGTGTATTCAACTACTCCCATCACCATTTCAAAATCAAAATCAATTTTAGTTTTCATAATCTGCTGGGTGATACTTCAAATATTCTCTAAAGGTTAATTTCATTTCCTTGTGCGTCATACCACAATGTTTTGCGGCAGCGGGAACAGTCATTTTAGCGCGAAACAAACCTTCGTTTGCTTCTTTTACATTTTCCGGAGTTGTCTTGACCGGAACCTCACATAATGATGTCTTATCAATCTTATATGAGTTCATTTTAGGCAACTCACAACAATTTTAGTGTCTCTGGTTGCCTCTGCCATCTCACGATAACCAGTTCCTACATAAATCTGTCCGCCAACTACAGCGACCGCACAGGCACCCCAGAAGATATAATACCATTTGGATTTCACTTGATGTTGTTTCTTAATTTCATCAAGTTCATCGTGAATATCTTGATGATGAAATCTCAAGGGTTTCTGTATGAGTTCTCTTAATTTCTTATTTTTCATTTAAACTCAACCTCACACATAATTTCTGTTAGTGCCGCCAAAAGATTTATCTCTTGGTCCATTACAAAACAACACTGATATTGATATTTAGATATAATAAGAATAGCAGAAGGAATGGTAGAGGGCACTAGACATTCATAAAGAGCATCATAAATCTTACGAAGAATAGCGGAGGCATCATTATCCAAGTTCTTTACCACCCAGTTTCTAACCTCTGTAAAGTTCTTATCTTTAAGATGTTTCATAAGGTCATTTATGGCAATATCAGAAAAGGAAGCAAGAATACCGGAGTCAATTGTTCCGCCGGCAGAATATCGCTGAAGAACATTTAGTAGTTGTCGCGTGTCAGGGAAATAATTCTTTACGAGTTCGAGTATAACTTTTTTATCATAATCGATTTTTTCCTGTTCGAGTATGTGCGTCATCCTCTTAAAGATGTCGGACATCATCTGTGGTTTTTCTTCTTTCTGGATGGGCGTATATTTGAGAACAACACATCTTGATTGAATTGGTTCAATAATTTTATTCAAATTATTACAGGTAAAAATAAAGCACACATTATTATGAAGTTGCTCTATCACCCCACGAAGACACAGCATTACATCATTTGTGGTCCCATCGAACTCGTCAAAAAATACCACCTTTTTCTTGTCATTAAACATCGAAACGGTTGTTCCAAAATTAATGACTTGATTGCGAACCGTATCCAAGTATCTTCCTTCTGAAGACCCATTTAGAAACAAAACATCTTGCTTTGTAATTTTACATAGTGTTTTGATTGTTTGAGTTTTACCACACCCCTGAGAACCCTGAAGAATAAGATTTTGATTTAATTGACCTTCCTTAGCGACATTAAGAAAGAACTCCTTAACATTTTTAGTGAGAATCAAATCTTCAACAGATTGTGGGGACCACTTCTCCACCCAGAGAAATGGTTTATTATCAGTTAATTCCATAATTTAATTTATCCACGAAGGTTTTCTTGACGGCATACGAAGATAATTATCTCTAACCCAAGTCTTGGTGTTAATGTAATTCTTGTAAGCAGTAAAAGTGTCAATAGTTGTATCCAGTTTAATCTCATCTGGCATCGCACGAGCAAAGGGAGTTACTTTATCAATTTTACCTTTTGGGAATAGATAGTATGCCCCCAAAAGAGTATTATAGCACGAATGAGGTTTTCCGTACCTCAAATGAAACTCATCACACAGGTTCATTCCATGCTTGATTAACCAATAGGCATTATCAATTGATTTTGCCGCCCACTGGGTACAGGGATGATTGCGAAATGCTCCTTTTTCTGTAGCGTATGGCATCCCATCTTTTTTAGTGAGAGTTCCATAGTTATGATACCATTTGGACGCCACGATAGAAAGCATTTGACAGCACTCAAGAGGCATTTTCGTTATGTGCCGGTCAGGAAGTACAATAGCACTCTCCGCTGGAAAGGGAGATGTGGCGAAGATATTCAAAGTTAGTTCCTCAAAAACAATACTTTTCCATTACATATTTGACTTCATTTGGTTTATCCTCCATCCAAAATGCTTCCATTTCAATTTGCCGAATACTGGGACCAATCAATTTTACAGCAGATTGCACATCTTGCCTTCTTCTGTCAGAAAGATTCATATTAGAAGATGAAATTCCCAACGGAGTCAAAGATTTGTTCTTACAATATTGAGCCAAATGAACTGACTCGTGTAGTAATGTTTCGTTGATATAATATTTTACATTATCTCTCGAAACAATTCTGTCGGTACAGATATTCATAGTTTTTTCGGTTGGACTGAACCACCCATAAATATCGTGTTTTCTACAAATTGGAGCATTTTCAACTACTCGAATCTTGCGAGAAACCATTTGATAGATTTCCATAGATTGAGGAGAAAGATAAAATAAGAAGTCCATTATTCAAAGGTTGAATCCGGTTCCATCGCAATCCAATAGGAAAGATTGTACTTGGTATTGGTAAATTGAGAAAGAAGTTTTTCTGACAGAACTACATCATAGGCACCGGAAATAATCTTACTTAAGTTTTCTACCTTGAAATTAAAAGTAAAGACATTATCCGTTTCTCCAACAATAATAGAAGATTCGTTAGAGGTATTATTTTTTTTATCCCGAACGACGAGACGAATTACTCCTGCTTCACCAATCGCAGAAATATCAGGAAGTTGATAAACAGATGCCGCCTTGACAAGTCTTTCAGTAATTCCATTTTCGAGTTGAAAAGAAACATCTTTGGAAGGAAGATTGATTTGCTTTTCTGGTGGAGAGACAATTACATTTGGGTCTGAATAGAAATACTTGACCCTGCGCTTTCCATCACGAATTGTAATGTAACTATCTTCAGAAAAGTCCAAATCAGGATCCTGATGAAGACTCAATCCATTCAGAAACTGATTTAGGTCATAAATCGCAAAGTCACGGGGAAAGTTTTCGGAAATTTCTGCTTCGGAAAGAATATTTTTAGCGATTGAGATTGTTCTCAATACATTACCTTTCTTAACCAAAATAGATTGATTAATACCAGAGAAGTTTTTGAGAATAGTAATTGTGTTTTCAGAGAGTTTCATAGTGTTAGATTTAAGTTTCATAATCAACGGAATTCGGAGAGACCATTATCCTTACGAGAATAATGCTTATCAAAGTGAAGTAGTAGCATAGCATAGTGAATGACTTTCAGCAAATCACGTTTGTTGCGTCCGTCCTTATTCCCATAGCGACTACCATACTTGAGAATATTTGATTGACAAAACCCGGCGGCAAGTTTTTTGGCTGCCATCAAATCAATCGTTTGAATGTCTGCGTAATCTTCATCATCTCCGCAGTAATGCCCGCTATATGTACTACTTACATAATTTTCAATATCCTTAAGGATTTTATCTTCATTATATTTCCAAAGATGATTTTTTGGTTCGTTCATAGCAGGAGTTTTTGTCAAATCAACATATCCAGAGTGTTCGTTCATAGTCATTTTATACTCAAGTGATTGCCTTTCATTTTCGGCATTAGAGAAAGCCATAATTGAGAGAAGTCATAATTAACCTCTCTCAATTATAGCAGATTTAAGGTTGTTGGTCAATCAAAAGGGAACCTCATTACTCACCTCTATTGTTAGTTCTGGTGTTTCAGATGGCATCACAAAGTCAGCGTCAATCTTGTCGTATAGTTCCAAGAATGCGGTTTTAGTTTCATCATCAAAACGATTTACGCAAACCTGAATCGCTTTTGCCTTATCCTGAAAAATGCTGTAGGCACGGACAATATGAACCAAACGACGAGTGCTGATGATTTCCTCAATACCACCATCATAGAAGGTCTTGCGGATGATATCACCCCAATCACAAAGTCGCTTACAGAAATCTCGGTCTTCTATACCCAAGTCCAGAGCAATTCCTTCGAGAATTCGCTGCTCGGTCGCAGGAGCAGGATAGGACTGCTCGAAAGTGACAGGGAAGCGTTCCAAGAATGCCTCGTTAAGAACGTTGGTGCCGATGAAGCGACCATCATCAGAACCCTTACCCTTGGTGTTTGCGGTGGCAATCACATTAAATCCGGCAGCAGGTTTGACGAAGCGACCAATCTTCTTCAGGAAAACACCTTTACCTTCCAGAACAGACTGAAGACACAGGATTTTATTGGAAGCAAGGTCAATCTCATCGAGAAGCAATACGGCACCACGCTCAAGTGCTTCGATGACTGGACCATTATGCCACGCTGTTTCACCATTCACAAGGCGAAATCCCCCAATCAAATCGTCCTCATCTGTTTCGATAGTCACATTCACCCTAATCATTTCACGCTTCAGCTGAGCACACGCCTGCTCCACCGAGAACGTTTTACCATTACCCGAAAGACCCGTAATGAATGTAGGGTAAAAGAGACGGGACTGAATAATGCGTTTAATGTCAGCAAAATTACCAAACTTGACGAAGGTATCATCTTTATCGGGAATAAGGTCTTGTTGATGGTCGGGAAGAACGGCAACACTCTGAAAAGAACGCTCGATTTCTTCTACTTTATCTTGTGTGATTTCTAGGTTCCACTTACCACGACCAATCTTATGATGAGAAAGTTTGTTGCTTACGGTTTGGTAGTTAAGACCACGAGAGGCACAAAAACCTTTGAGGTCGCCAGAAGTGATTTCTGGTCCATAAAGTTCCTTGATGCTTTCAATAAGTTGCTGGTCGTTCACGGAGGATTTGCGAGGCATAATGTAGTTAGGTCGTTTTGTTTAACTGAAGTTATTATACGACAAAAAAGGGGGTCGTGGGACCCCCGGTGGACGGTTTGAGAAGTGGTCTCAATACATCATCTAATTTTTCTCAAATCCTGTCCGTGCATTGTATTTCTTGGGTCATCACCTACTTCCACAGTAGATGCAATTCCTTTCATTTTTCTTGCTCTGCTCATAGATTTGGGATTTCTTTTTTTAATATAATCCTCTTCGTGTTTAGCGGCCTTTTCTCTCACTTTAGTTTCTGGAAATTCTTTCTTACCCTCTTTAAGAACTTCTTCAACAATACTCTCTCTCCACCCTTCACTCATATTCACCATAATAACTTCTGCTGCTTCTGGTGTTTCGGCATATCCACCCTCAAGAAGATATGAACGGATGGTGTCGTAAATATCTACTTGTTCATTACTAGACATTCCATGAATAAATTTTCCTTTGGTCTTTTTATCATGCCAAGAAATTTGTCCAGATTGTTGATTAGCGTAATCTCTTGCGGTAGTTTTAGTATGAGGAACTGAACTAAATCTTGGTTTTTTTGTAGCACCAGGTTTGGTATTTTTCCATTTTGAATGCGCTGCTTTTTCGGTTTGTCTTTCTGAAGAAGCTGCTCTACGCAAATCAGTATCTTGCCCCTTTACTGCCTCATCAACTTGATGAACCTGATTATATGCTTCCTGAAGATTGCGAATATCTTGTGCGTCCATTTTACAACTACTTTTTAGTTATTTATAATCGCGGTTCTTCAGGGTTTCAAGGTGCTCCCGACTTACAATTTTCCCAGTATATCCGGGATAAAACTTTTTCACAATCGCAGAAACACCCATCGCAGTAATCGCACTATCACAAATTACACACACCTCTTTGGTGGTGTAATTTACAACGTGTTCGAGAGGAAACTTATATTTCATTTTAGTTCATAATCGGGATACTTTTCTCTAACTTTATCTCTAAAGCGACCATTAAATGTAGGAGGATTTAATTCTCTTTTTTGAGTAATGACTTTATTAGCGTGGTCGATAATAAGAAGTTTATCTATATTGTCAGGTTTTTTCATTATTTATCAAGCAACCAAAGAAACGAACTCACCAAGAATACGCCTATTCATTTTCTTGGATTTCAGACTTTTCACAAAAGCGGTTTTAATCTGTGATTTAGAGGCATCTTCAGAAACAGAAAACTCCGTGTCCTGTGATATGGAGGTAGAAGAAATACCAAAATAAGCATGATATCCAGAAGTCTTAAGAGTAAAACTCTTTTCTTTCTTCCAGGAGTTCATCACATCATCATAATCAGACCCAGAGTATCCACAATACCTGCGAATAAAGTTTCCGGCATCACGGGATTCGATTACACGAATACCAATAAAGTTCGTATTGACAAAAGTATCTCTTAAATTGTGAAGAATGACATCCGTAAATTTCCACCAGGAACTACCCAAAGAATAAGTATTTCCGGTTTTTCGGTCTCTCAAAAAGGAATTTGGTCCAATAGAACACGTTCCCATATAGGGGGATTCTTCCCATTTGCGTATAAACTCGTGATGATATTTTGGAGCATTTGCCTCACCATCCGTCAAGATTACACACTGGACTTTCTGTAGTTTATTTTGTTTCTGAAATTGTGGAAGAATTTGATGAAGAGAAATTAGTGCCTCGTTTAGAGGTGTTCCCGAAAGACTCAATCCCATAGGAATATTATATTTACAAGAATATGATTCTTGGAAATGATTAGCAAGACGAAAGATATTTTTCATCTGTTCGTCAAGAGTCTTATTATTTACTTTACTTGTAAAAAGATTCATCATAGAAAAATGTTCTTCTACTCGAATCAAATTATCTTTCTTTTGATATGAAAGTTGCCTAATATTTGACTTACCTTCGGCATCATAAGAGATCAAAGGATAGTCGTGAGTGAAGGCATAAACCTCAAATGGAATAGCAACTTTTTTACAGAACCAAATCAGATTAAAGAGTTGTTTCACAGTATCTGACATTACACTTGCCATCGAACCGGACCAGTCCAAAACAAATACAAGACCGTGATTCTTGCCGTCAGCGAGGGTTGTAATCTTCTTAAAGAGGTCCTCACTATACTTATATGAATGAATGCGAGAGCAATCAAGAACCCCTGTGCGGGCGGTTGTGGCACGGGCATAGGAGTCTGCTGCCTTGCGACACTCAAACTCTTTTACCAGATAATTGACCTCTTTTTGTGCCGACCGCTTAAAATCAACAAACTTACGATCAACCTCGCCAAAAATATCAGAATACTGATATTCATAATGCTCAAGATAAGAGGACCAGTTTTCTTTACATTTAGAATGAATCTCGGCATTTGGAACAATAACCTTCTTCAGGTCAAGTTGAGGCAATTCCAGATATACACTTTCTTCCCCAGAACCACCAATCAAGTCTTTAAGGGACTCTTCAAGTGTATCCATCGTTTTGACTTCGGGTTCTGCTTTTTCTGAACCTTGCCGACCGCCTTGTGATTGGGTGGATTGGTTCTGCTGTGCGGTTCCACCATAAGAATCAGTTTCACCGGGTTCCTCATTTTCAGATTCCTCACCGCCACCTTCCTCCTGATTCATAGCATCAGAAGCACCACTTTGAGAGGTTTCTTGACTATCGGGACTTGATTCGATTTCTTCGTTCTGCTTCTGCTTACAATACTCATAGAGTACCTTTGCGGCGATTAGAACATCATCGAAAGTTTCGGCATTCGCAATCAAATTGGCGATTTCGGTTTCTTCACCAACCTGAATTGGCACATCAACATAATTACCAATCTTAAAATAAAGATTTACCCGGTCGGCAAGATTATAGGTTTCGAGATCGGTATCATCGATTAGGAAAAAATCTTGCTCTGCCAGTTCTTTATAACCAGCATAGAAACTTTTGGGAGAACCGGGATACTTCCTTTTGCAGAGTTTTTCGACTCTTACATCCTCACATACATTTATAAATTGTTGAGGAATCTTATGATTCTTGCTCCAGTCAATATTTGGTGTAAATAAGGAATGGGAGATTTCGTGTAGTACTAACATACTATAAACATTATCACTTGCCTTTTCCCAAAGAGGCAGAGTAAGGCACCGAGTATGGACGTTAAAGCAAGCAGTATCTACTTTTTTGTGCTCCACTATGAGGTCTTCTGTGGCAAGAAGACGGGCAAGTGTTCCTCGTATCTCAAACTTATCAGACATTTGGGTTAGGTGCGTTATGGACCTATTATACGAAAAAAGGGTCCTTGTGAGGGACCCCGTGTGCCAGTTTGGGAAGTGGTCTCAACCAGGTCCTTGACCCCTTTTTGTGATTGAAGGATACCCATCTGTATGATCTTTGTTTGCTTCATAACGTCCTTTACCACCACTTTCACCAGTATCTCCTCTTGTATTTCTACCACTTTTATGAATTGATTGTCTAAGTTTACCCTTTCTGTTATGAAATTTTTGAATTGCTCCTTGAGATCCATGATCACCTAAAGCATCAGAACTTACAGTAGATCTAGTATTACCTCCAAGATTTCTTCTTCTACTAACTTCTTTATCACTCATTCCTTGCTCACCTCTGTTCCTTTCATCAAGAACAATACTCTGTCTCCACTCTTCACTCATATTTGTCATAATTGCCAGAGCACTCTCATTTGTGTCGGCGTATCCTTCGGCAACTAGGTGCTCAAGGATTGCGTCAAAGAGATCAAAATCTTCACTCATTCTACGTTTAGCGGCATTTCCACTTCCCCTATCAGTATTTGCACCACGACCAGAGCGTCCCGATCTTTTGGGAGCCTTTGGTCCGGGACCTTCTTCGCCACCGTGCGCCATTCCTTGCTGTCTGGCAGAATATTGTGTGAAGAGGCGATCAGCAGCCATTCCCTTTTTTTTAGGTTGGGTTGCCTTTACTCTTCTTTGAGCGGCATCCATTCTATCAACATTAACATTTCCAGAACCACCGGGTCCAGCATCTTGCCCTTCGCCACCATAAACACTCATAGGTCCAGAAGCAACGCGACCTCTTGGGTCTCTACGCTCTTCATCCAGATACATCTCATACATATCTTCCCAAGTATATTCACTCAGGTCGTAACCTTCTTCGATGAGTGAATTCACCCAGTTCTCAACTTCTTCTTTAGGTTGATGAACCTGCAAATATGCTTCCCACAAACCTACAATTTCTTTGTCTCTCATTTTTTCCAAAACTTTTTAATTATTTATAAAAAAAAAACACTCCGGAGAGTGTTTCTTCTTAAAGGCTTTCAATCGTGCCTTTGCTTGACGGAGTGCCTGCGGTTTCAGTTTCCGCTTTTGCTCCTTCTTGGAATGATGCTGCCAGTTTGGAAGTTTCATCGGTCTTGTGCTTATGAGAACACAATACTATCTATAATCGCAGTTGTCAAGAGGTCCAGTTGAGAAAGTGTCCTATGCTTCTGTCTTATAGGAAAATCCATTTTTTTTCTCAAACTTAATGATACGATCAAACTTATCCTGTATTCCGTCCTTATGGGAAATGACAAAAATATTCGCACCCTTAATCACATAACGAATAATCTTAAGAAAACTATCGGTTCCAAACTCATCCAGAGAGGAATCAAAAATCTCATCAAAAATCAATAAGTTCGTATTGCTGGAGTTTTTTAATCTAGCGACCTCACGCCAGGCAAAAACAATCGCAAGATTAATTTTTGCCTTTTCTCCCTCACTAAAAGAACTATAAGAAAAGTCTTCGTGAATGGGAGACTTTACGGACTCATTAAACTCACTATCAAGATGAAAATTAATATAAAAATCCATCATCTGTAAGTATCGATTTACCTGCTGATTGATAAAGGGAAGATACTTTTTAATAATCTTTGTTTTTACTCCATCATCTTTGAGAAGAGAATATGCAAAATCATAATGAACGATTTCTTCTTTTTTACTCGAAAGGTCATCATATGTTTTTTGGAGATTTTCTCTAAACTCTTCTAACTTCTCATGTTCAGTATTTCTATTTTTAAGTTGTTCGGTAAGAGTTTGAATTTCAGATTCAAGGTCTCGTATTTGTCTCTGAT
>Ga0102831_1000495_pt1 | contig 17718 bp, 20 predicted proteins | sample ColrivemetaGS747_FD_84508 | JGI IMG/M metagenome (GOLD analysis project Ga0102831, IMG submission 84508) | Estuarine microbial communities from the Columbia River estuary - Freshwater metaG S.747 | ecosystem: Environmental > Aquatic > Marine > Intertidal zone > Estuary | place: USA: Columbia...
ACTGTGTTTAACTTCGTAAATGCTGTTAAAGTTGATTCTGAACAAGTATATGTAAACGGTCTATTACAGATGGTTGGTATAGATTATACTACAACTGTTTCTAATAACCGTGTAACTGGAATTGAGTTCTCTATTGCACCAATTTCAGGTGATTCAGTTATGTTCTACGGTGTATATGGTTCATTTACATCTTTACCAAACGGAGGTTATTAATCATAACTAACCAATAACAAAAAAGGTGGGTATTTTACCCACCTTTTTTTATTCATAAAAAAAATTAAATTAAATAATGTTGTTCAATGAATTGATTAACAATTCTTGTTTTTTCATCATCACTTGAACCATTTATCCATAACCAAACATAAGAAGATTCAATACTTTTAATATTTTGTTTTTTAAGATTAATTAATTTATTCAAGGTATCCATTTCCTCAAAAGTTAATTTTAACTTAATATTAAGACTTCTGGCGATGAAATACAACTCAAACAAGTCATATACTTCATAAGCATCTTTAGCTTCAATATACAACTCGTTTAACTCCTTATCATCCACTTTATCTGGGTGCGTTAACTTCACAATATCACGATATACATTTTTAGCCTTAACTTTTGTATTATTAGGGATTTCCTCAATATCAATACCCTTTTTTTTAATATCCGCCGGTGGTGGTTGAGTATCGTCATGTTTTCTTATTTTGTCGGGAGGAAATGTTTGTAGAGTTTGATTAATGATATTTAAGAATTCAGATTGTTTTGTTGAAATAACTTCTTTTTTGAAATCTTCATCCGATTTAAGATAAGAATATTCTTGGATTATCTTATTTATGTGCAATTCATGTAGTTTATCTTCCACCTTTTTAATTTATAAATATTTATATATAACAAAATAAAATTATTATTATATCATGAAGAAATTGAAAATTGGAATCACGATCGGATTAAAATCAACGGATGAATCAATCTGGACAAATGGGATGAAACAAAATGTTTTGTTTTTATATAAACTTTTATCACATTCCGTTAAGAATTATGACGTTTGGATATTAAACACCACAAATTTGGATTTAACTGAAAAACCACACGCATTTAAAGATGTTAATATTGCTTCATTAAAAGATAAACACGAAGATATTGACTTATTGATATGTATGGGTTCACAAGTTGAACAAAAGTACATGGAATATTTCCAAAATCATCCAGACAAAAAAGTTATCGGTTATAGATGTGGTAATAATTATGTGTTGGCGGTTGAAGAAATGTTATTCAAAGAAGGGAAAACCTATTTTGAATTTGAAAAAGAATTTGATGAAATATGGTATGTTCCTCAACAACATGAAACAAACGTTGGGTTTTACAAAACGTTATATAGAGCCGAACCGGTTATTGTACCTTTTATTTGGGATCATAAGTTTTTATTAGAAAGTATCGTTGAAATTGAGAAAAACTTTTTGGCGGGAAGATTTAAGAAGTCTTATAAGTACGATTCAACGAAGGAGAAAAAAGTATTGGCGGTAATGGAACCAAACTTAAATGTTGTTAAGTTTTGTTTAATACCAACAATGATTGCCGAAGAATCATATAGAACTGAAGTAGGAAAAGAAAAAATTGAAAAATTATTAATAACAAATTCAGATGATATCGCAAAACATAAAGGGTTTTTATCAATGATTCAAACTTTTGATTTATATCAAGATAATAAAATCTTCGCTGAGAAAAGATATCAAACGGCATTTATGTTATCACAACACGCAGATATATTAATTTGTCATCAATTATTAAATCCATTAAACTATATCTATTTGGACGCTGCGTTTATGGGTTATCCTGTTATTCACAACGCACCAATGTGTAAAGATATCGGTTATTATTATGAAGGTTCAGATACAGCTAAAGCTGCTGAATTATTAAATTGGGTATTGGAAAATCATGATAAGAATCTTCAAGAATATTCTGAACGTAATGCTAAAGCGATGTTTAGATACTTATCAAGCAATGCCGACGTTGTTAAAACATATGACGATTTAATATTTAACTTATTCAATGGTGGAAACAAAGGTCTTGTCTACGATGAAAAAACAAACCTGTACACAAAAAAGAATATCAAAAATAGAAAATCAAGAAAATAACTGAAATTAAATCCACCCAAAAGGTGGATTTTTTGTTTTTCGTGATATTTATATATAAAAAATAAATTATGACTTATTTTAACAATTTAGGCCAAGGTAGAGTTGGTTGGAAATCACCTGTAAGTGGAGGTAATACACCTTCAATTATAACCAACGGACTTATATTAAACTTAGACGCAAGTAATACGTCATCTTATCCTGGAACGGGAACGGTATGGACCGATTTATCTGGTCAAAACAATAATGGTACTTTAGTGAATGGTGTCGGGTATTCATCAGTGAATGGGGGTACTTTAACTTTTGATGGTGTCAATGATTATGTTAACATGGGTAATATATTCAATTTTGGTACAGGTGATTTTACATATGAAGTGGTTGTGTTATATAATAATTTAACCTCAAACGCTTCAGGTGCTACTATTGGTAAAGACAATTATTCTGGAACAAACACATATAAAGGGGTATTAATCAATATAAGCGATGGTATTAACTTTGAAACTAGAAATATTATTAATGGGTCAGGTCCTGATAATAAAGTAAAATATCCGCAATCAAATTTATCCACTAATACATGGTATATAGTTAATGGTATTAGAAATAATAATGTATTACAATTATATGTTAATGGTATTCTAAGAAATTCAACTACTGAATCAACTCCTACTGATATCACTAATTCACAATCATTGAGAATTGGTTCATTAAGTGATTCTTCATCACAAAATTTAAATGGTAAAATCGGTTTAGTTAGAACCTACAACCGAGCATTATCAGATTCAGAAGTACTTCAAAACTTTAACGCAACTAAAACTAGATTCGGTCTATAATCCACTAAAACATTAAACAACCATGGAATACAATACTAACACATACATCACAATCGCACATACAACGTGTGAAGCGTTGGGTCTTAATGGAAATCACCGCATGAACAACGAACAAACAATCTGTATTTTGGAATTCGGAGAAGGTGAAATAATCCCCCAAGATATTCAAGATAACTTAATTGATACTTATACACACCAAGAAGCGTTGGAATTGGTATCAGGTTCAGAATGGACGAGTGAACTACCAATCTAATAATTAAAAAAATAATCAAAACCCTCCATAAAAAATGGGGGGTTTTTTATTTTAATTGACTTATCATCATTAAATAACTATCTTTGTTTTAATCAAGGCAAACCCAAAAACTAATTTTGGAGCTAATACGCTAACAATTAAAATATTAACAAGATGATAAGTGAACAAGATATCAAATCATTCCTAGAAGGAAATGATCCAGAACAATATATCGTGGCAATAGAATACGATTATATTTCAGATTCCATATATAAAATAAAAGAAGACCCAATCAAGGGAAAACAAATCATTAAAGATTCATTCGCGGCATTCTGTTGGGTAGGTGATCTACGAGGTTTAAACTTCTATAATGATTCCAAAGGACAACAAAAGGAAGGAATGTCCAAACATAAAATAATCATTGAAAAATTAAGAACAACAAATGAAGATGGTTCAACAAATGAACGTCTTGAAACAGGATTAAAATACCTTGTTCGTTCATTAAAAGGTTATAGATCTTTAGTCCAATTCTTTAGGGATGGTGGTCTTGACCCATGGGGTGAAGCAATGAAGGATAAAATAATAATCCTATCACCAGTTGAACAATATCTAATTTCAAAAGAAAAAAGATTATTCAAGGGGTTTGAAGAATATAACGATATTACCAGACTTGTATTTGACCTTGAGACGACCGCACTTGAACCAAAAGACGGTCGTATATTCATGATTGGAATTAAAACAAATAAAGGATACAAACGCGTTATTGAATGTTCAACACCAGATGAAGAAAGAAAAGGTCTTGTTGAATTCTTTAACATCATTGATGAAATAAAACCAACAATCATTGGTGGTTATAACTCAGCAAACTTTGACTGGTACTGGATATTTGAACGTTGTAAAATGTTAAACATTGATATCAAAAGAATATGTAAAACGCTACATTCAAAAGAAACAATTAAACAAAAAGAAAATTTATTAAAACTGGCAAACGAGGTTGAACGATATAACCAAGTCGGAATGTGGGGTTATAACGTGATTGATATTATACACTCAGTTCGTAGAGCCCAAGCAATCAACTCAGGAATAAAATCCGCGGGACTAAAATATATTACAAAATATATTGATGCCGAAGCAAAAGATCGTGTTTACATTGACCACCTAGATATTGGTCCATTCTACGCAAAAAAAGAAGAATACTGGTTAAACATTGAAAATGGGAATTATAGAAAAGTAGGTGTTGACCAAAAAATTGATAGTGCTTGTCAAAAACACCCAGATAAATATATTAAAACAACCGGTGATGATTTAGTTGAACGTTATCTTGACGATGACTTGGAAGAAACACTACTGGTGGATGAAGAATTTAACCAGGGAACATTCCTACTAGCGACACTCGTACCAACAACATACGAACGTATTTCAACGATGGGTACTGCCAGTCTTTGGAAAATGATTATGCTTGCCTTCTCGTTCAAACACAAACTCGCAATACCCAAAAAACAAGAAAAAAGGGATTTCGTGGGAGGTTTATCTAGATTGTTAAAGGTGGGGTATTCAGAAGATATCTTAAAACTGGATTATTCATCACTTTATCCTTCAATTCAATTAACACACGATGTATTCCCAGATTGTGATATAACCGGTGTAATGAAGGGGATGTTATCGTTTTTTAGAAATGAACGTATTAAAAATAAAAATTTAGCATCAGAATGGAAATCTAAAGATAAGAAAACATCATTAAAATATGATAGGCTCCAGTTACCCCTGAAAATCTTCATCAACTCGCTATTCGGTGCGTTGTCAGCCCCCCAAGTATTCAATTGGGCCGATATGGATAAGGGGGAACAAATAACGGCAACAGGTCGTCAATATTTAAGACAAATGGTGAAATTTTTTACTAAGAAGGGGTATAAAATTTGCCTGGTTGACACTGACGGCGTGAACTTTGCTCTACCAGAAGGTGGTGTTGGTCATGTTAAATATGTTGGTAAAGGTTTGAATTGGGGTGTAAAAGAAGGTAAAGAATATACTGGGTACGATGCGGATGTTGCGTTTTATAATGATATGTTTATGAAAAACGTCATGTCGCTCGATAATGACGGAACCTGGAAATCATGTATTAACCTCGCCAGAAAAAATTATGCTACCATGGAACATAATGGGAAGATTAAATTAACTGGTAATACAATCAAGTCAAAAAAACTCCCCATCTATATAGAGGAATTTTTGGATAAGGGTGTTAAACAGTTATTGGAGGGTGATGGTAAAGCGTTTGTGGAGTGGTATTATGAATATTTAACAAAAATATTTAACCAAGAAATTCCGTTAATGAAAATCGCACAACGTGCTAAGGTTAAGTTATCCATTAGTGATTATAAATTAAGGTCTTCACAAACCACCAAATCTGGTGGAGCGATGTCTAGGATGGCACATATGGAGTTAGCGATTAAAAACAAGTTAAATGTTAGTTTGGGGGATATTATTTATTACGTTAACAATGGGACAAAAACTTCCCATGGTGATGTACAGAAGGTTAATAAACCAAAAGCGGGGTGGAAGGACGAACATATTAATGCGTATGGTGGTCCAATACCTGAAAATTTAACTTCAATTGTTCAACTTAACTGTTATATGTTGGATAACTCGGAATTTGAGAATAATCCAAATATGACTGGGGAATATAATGTTCCCAGAGCGGTTGCTACCTTCAACAAACGTATTGAACCATTGTTGATTGTATTCGGTCAGGAAGTTCGTGATAATTTGTTAACTACAGATCCGGAGGAACGTTCATTCTTTACTACTGAACAATGTAAATTGATTAATGGTGTTCCATTCAAACCTGAAGATCAAGATACGATTGAGGATTTATTGACTATTACAAAACAAGAATTAGATTTTTGGAACAGGGTTGGTATTGACCCCAACTATATTTATGAACTTGCTGAAGAAGGGTGGGAAGAATTTATATAAAAAATTTTAATCAAAAGTAATACTTTAACTAAACACGTAATATTTATTAATATGGGAAGACCTTATAAAACTGAAAATGAAAAAAAGATTAAAATCGCTATTAGTATAGATAGGGGTTTATATCAAAAAATCAAAGAAAGTGGTGATAAGACTTCCCGTATAATAGAAAAAATAGTTAGGGAGTATTATGAACGTGAAAATTTGCGGAAGATGTAAAATTGAACAAAGTATTGAATTTTTTGGTAAAGATAAAAGGACTAAAACAGGGTATAGATCAACTTGTAATGATTGTAGAAAAATTGAGTCTAAACAATATCGGGAAAACAATAGAGAACGACGATCTCAAACCCTCAAGGATTATTATGAAAATAATAAAGAAAAGGAGCTATTAAGGTTCAAAAAATATAGAGAAGATAATAAAGAAAAAAGAACTGAAACTGTTCAAAAATCATATAATAAAAATAAGGATAAAACAAATGAACGTAATACCCTTAGAAGAAAAACTGACCCGGTTTACAAATTAAAAAAAATAGTTAGAGATAGAGTGTTAACATTCTTAAAATCTAATAATATGACCAAAAATCACCCCACCTTCGAACTAGTGGGTTGTACCCCCCAACAATTAAAGGAACATTTAGAAAAACAATTTAGGGAGGGCATGACGTGGGAGAATCATGGTAAATATGGTTGGCATATAGATCATATCATTCCATTATCTTCGGCAACAACTGAGGAAGAATTATATAAGTTGTGTCATTATACCAATCTTCAACCATTGTGGGCTGAGGAAAATTTAAGTAAAGGTAATAGAATATTATAAAAAAAAATCAATTTTATTTTGTGGTTTAAAAAACAAGTTATATCTTCGTAGAAATTAAAACATATATATCATGAAAAAAGGTTTAATATTTTCGCTAAAAGTTTTGTTAACAATCGTTTGTTTACCATTCTTAATTTTAATCGAAGTTGTATCTTTTATTATTAAATTATTCATCGCTTTAGCTATGACGATATATTTCCGCAAAAAAATAAAAGAAGTTGGTATTAATCCATCAAAAATTAATTGGAAAATTAATTGGAAAATTAATTGGAATAACTAAATAAAAAAAGGGGGGTTTAATTAACCCCCCATTATATTAAATAATATATTATTTTTATTCCAATTTTAGTCCATCTGAACTTGTTATTATCCATCCATTTTCCATGTTATATAGTTCAACGCAGGCACCTTTATCAATAAATAGTTCATCATATTCTTCATCAATTTTATTAATGATTGGTTTGATGGTTACCTTTGTAAAGGCTTTTATTTTGATATTGGTTGTTGTTGTTGAGTCTAGTATTATTTTACAACTAGGAACATCTTTAACTAGGATCACTTCTTCACCTCTAGTTCTATATTCTGGGGTACGAACGATATATACATTACTTGTATAATGTTTATCACCAATTTGTTTGCGGATTATATTAGATTTATTATTCATTATATAATATATATTTGTCTTGGAAATGCGGTAAATTTCTTTTGTTTATTTAAGTTTTCGGCGATTAACGCTTCACGTTCCATTACTTTTTCTGGTTTAAGACGTGTTAATCTACCATCAGCACCAACTAATTCTTCAATTAATTTTGACTTTTCATTTGCGGCTTCTGTTGCCAATGATTGGTAGTCCATTGTTAATTCTGAATCTGGTGTTTTAAGGTTCCCCCCATATTTACCTCTAACGCGGCTTAGGGTTTCTTTACAATAAGCAACGAACCATCTTCTAACCCATTGGCGTGCTGGGTTGTTTAGGTCATCCCAACTCATTTCTTCAAATGGTACATCTGAGGGTAGTTTAATAATATCCGGGTTATCTTTAAGACACTTATCTTTATCTTTACCGTGGGTGTCATAATACCAATACCATACTTTACCCTTCATTAGGTTGGCATCACCGAAGTCAAATTTACCACCAGGTGTATTCATTAGGTGTAGAGCTTTTTTTCCTTCTGGTAGTGCGGTGATTCTATATGTTAGTTCACCACCAACGATTCTTCGTTTTAGATTAATATCTTGTAGTCTTAATAACATATCAAATGCTGGCATCATGAAGTATGAACCACTCATACCCATTTGGGAATAACCCGCTGGTCCTCCAAGACCCATTCCACCCAATGAACCAAAAGTCCATGGTGAAAATAGTAGGTTATTTAATGATGGTGGTGTAAACCATAATACTTCATTAATTTCACGACCTGCTGGTACTTCATATATTTGTTGGTTTGGTGATAATTGAACAAAATCTTTTTTAAGTTCCCATTCACCTCCAGCTTGAAGTCCGACAATTTTTGAATATGCGTATGTATAACGTTCTTCGTAGTTAAGACTTTTTGTGATGAATGCCCTTGATAATGATTCGGTATCTAAATTTAGGTTATCTAATGAAGTCCATTGTGCTTCAATTAACCAGTCTTGAATATATTGTGAATAATCACCAATGGACAATTCCAATAACGAATCCATTTGTTCATCCTCCAGTTCCACTGAACGTAGTGGAGCACCTAGTAGGTGTAAAACTCGTTTATAGAGTTTTGATTTTTCAATTTCAGATATTATCGCCATATTGTTTGTTTATTTAATAATTTGGATCCCAAAATACTGGGGGGTAGTTGAATTTTATATGATGCCCATCTTTGTTAATTGAAAATTGACCTTTTCTATTTTCAAAACAGATAACACCTCTTTTATCACTTTTCTTTTCATCGTCTGGGATATCTTTATTTTCACGATCTTTCCATTCTAAATCAGACACAAAAATAAAATATTTAGTTTTTGGTATTCTATCTAGATTATACACTGAACTACTTTTAATTAGGTATGATATTGTACCATCGCTATTTTTAATTCTATCAACACTGGTATTTGGTTTTGCTTGGATATAGATTTTATCACCACTATTATTAACTAAAGTCATATCAACACCTGAACGATCTAATTTACTACCCGCTTTTTCTTGAGGTAATAATTGATAACCGGCGAATTTTTCACTTAAAGTGTTAATTATTGATGGTGTATTTGGATTTTCTAACAATTTGTCAATAAAATTATAAGCTTTTACTTCATTGTATTTACCTTGTCTTAAAGCTCCAACTTGTGGGTTTATAAGATTTTCAAATACCCTACCACCTTTGTCTGTGAATAAGGAGTATTTATGTTTGATAATCCATCCTTTTAATTTATCAAGACTTTCTTGTGATTCACCAGGATTTATATTTGTATTTTTAATAAATAATTCTTTTATTCTTTTAGGTGTTGCTGAAGAATTAAAGTAGTTAAGTACCGACCAATTATCATCTTCAATACCATATTCTTCAAGGGTGTAAATGTTAATAACACCATCACGGGTATATGACCAAGTATTTCCGTTTTTATAGATTGAAGCTATAGATTCCTTTATGGTTTTATTTAATTCATTTATAACATCCCTATCGCTAATAGGTTTATTTACTATATCTATAATTTCTGGTTTAAGTTCAATAACTGGTTCATTTATATTTATTCCTTTACTTTTTTCAATTTCAATCATTTTAGTATAAGGTCTTAATCGTTTAATACGATCATCTATTTCCACCAAAACTGAAGTGTAATTTTCAAACCCAGATGTTAGTGTAATATTATTATAATTGGTGATATAATCAGAAATTTCACCAGAAAATCCTTTTAAACCTTTTGGGTTATCAATCCAATCTTCTTGAATTTTAAGTATGATATTACCTAATCTATCCGAACTATATAATTCATTAATAATATTGGATATATCTAAATATTTTACATATAAAGCACCGTGGTATTTTAATTTAATAGTGTTGAAATAAACTTCATTTGTATTACCTTTTCGTTTAAGACTAGTGTAAGTCAATACAACATCTTCCTTATCATTGTTTAATTGTTCACTAATCAATTTTTTATGTAATGATAATATTCTTTTTTTTTCCGATTCTTCTATTATAAATTTACCCATTGGATACAATATTTTTATATAAATATTCTGAAATGGTTAAATATTATTGATTCTACGCATGATTTCTTCAACAACATCACCTGTATTGATATTATCCCCCATTACGGTATCAATAATATTCTTTTTATTGATTAACATATCGTATATTACACCGTCAATTGTATTGTGGAACAATGGGTAATAAATGGATACGCAATTCTTTTGACCGTATCTATAGGCACGATCTTCCGCTTGTTGGTGATCAGAAGGTACAAAAGATAAATCATTCATGATACACGCTTCAGCCGCAGTTAATGTAATACCAGCACCAGCTGCCTTAAGATTTCCGACAAACACCATAATCTTATCATTTTCTTGAAATTGGTCAACAGCATATTGTCGTTGAACCGTTGAACATGAACCATCAATAAAAACGGCCTTTTTACCGAAGTGTTGGTAAATTTGTTGTAACGTATTTGTAAAGTTGGTGAAAATAATCACCTTCTTTTCTTGTGCAATTATATTTTCGGCAAGTTCAATGGTATGTTTAATCTTTTCATTTGCAATCACTTGTCTAACCTTCATTAATTTGGTAAACTGAATGGTTAATGATTTTGATTCTTCCGACTTATTATACCAATCATAATATTCCCCAACCAACTCTTCATATTCTTTTGATTTCAATTCAAGATAAACGGGTGTAATAATCTTCTCGGGCAAATCCAATACATCTTCTTTTAATCTTCTTAAAAATTGTTTTGATGTTCGTTCCCTTAATTCATCCAAATTGGACGCTCCAGATGTATTCCATATTTTCTTTTTACCGACCGAAAATTGATAACCTTCACAATAACGAATTGCGTATGCCATCCAGTTTGCTGCGACAGGACTTTCAATCAACGATAATAAATTGAAATAATTCATCGGTCTTGAGGTCATTGGTGTTCCCGTTAATAACCAAAGATATTTAACATTTTTGGCAAAACCATTAACAATCTTGGTTCTATTAGCTTGGGGATTCTGAAGAAAATGTGCTTCGTCTATAATAACTAACTCAAATCCCGCTTTTGTTATTAATGAATTTTCTTTATCATTTAAGTCGTAAAAATTCTTAAGGATATCATAATTTACAATCACAATATCATGTTCCAATGAAAAATGTTTACCTTCGGCGATATATATTGATTTATTGGTATAATTTTCTAACTCCTTCATCCAATTCAGTTTTAATGACGATGGACAAATAATTAAAATCTTTTCAACACCAGTCTCTAAAGCAGCGATCGCCGCTGAGGTTGTGTTATGGGTGACAATCCCATGTTCAACAACATATAACTTATCAGGGGAATCTACAGAAATACAAAGGGTCTCAGCTTGACCACAAGGTTCAATATTTTTAATATATCTACCAACCCTATATTTTTTTGGTTCATTATATAACTCCGATTTTCTTTTCAATCTAAATGGATTAAAACCTTCGGGTAACTTAATATTTACCCTATAAGATAATTTACCTTTTGATTTAACCCCTTTATGGGTATAAGATGGGATTCTAGACCTAACTCGTGCGATACCACCCAACGAATGAACAATTTCAACAACATCATCACACAATTGTTTTGATGATGTGGAATATTCAGTTCCATGGAATACAGTGTTTTTACGGTTCGCACAATGGCCGTCAGTATCCATTAATCCTTGTAATATCGACAGCCTATTTTCAATACTTGAATATTTGTAAACGTTGGGAATGAATTTGGTATGGGATTTTGTTCCCATTAAATTTAATTTTTTTAAGTCTTGGATTAGAGGATTTTTTACACCTTCGATTTTACTTAAACGATAAGTTAATTTCCCATTATTAACTATTTTTATATTTTCAGGTAATACCATTTTCATACGATCCAACAATTCATCATCAATTGTTGTGAAAATAATTGATTGTGTACTAATACCACCATCCCCTAAAAGAAGTCCCAATAAATAAGGGTCAATGGGTAATACATCATTATTTTCGAACTCAATAGGTTTGACAATTGGGATTTGCCATTTTGAATCGCCATTTTTAACTTTATAATAAGTTTTGAATTTATTTCGTCTATTTCTATTACATCCGGTACATTTTTGTTCCAAAACTAAATTTTCGTCAAGCATTTGTTCAACACTTAATGTGAAATATCTATTTTCCCTATTTTTAGCGTTTTGACTAGAATTACATGACGACACTGTCCATAAATGTTCTTTACAACATTCAATACTAAACCCATCGTTAAACGTGATTTTATAAATATCTTTAATTCCTTGGGGATATACACCAATAACATTACATGATTTTCCGTTTGAACCTATTACCTTATCACCCACCTTTAAATCACCAAATCTCTTGGTTCCGGTTGGAGTGAATATTAATGTGTCGGTTTTTAGTGCTTTCCCCACGCCCATCGAATCCGCCAAAATAAATTTTTTGGTGGATACAAGACGTTCAATTGCCTCCTTCTGGTGATCAAGTGGTGGTCGGTGATCATATTTTGAATAATCAATTTCAACCTTCTTAATTTCTTGTGTTTTTATTAATGCGGTTTTTGGTAGCCACAAATCTTGGTTGGTATCACCGGAGAAGAATTTTCCCCAAACATGATAAGACTTATCACGTTCAACCAATAATTTTTCAATCCATATGTTTTCCGGAACTTTTGGTAATAATTTATCTTCCGAGAATTTTTGTGCGAAGTATGTATCTAACTCAACCCATTTTTTTGCTATTTTTGGTGTTGTGTTGGAATAATTGATGATATATTCACATTGTGAACGAGTTGGAATAAAATGTTTATTGGATTCCTTTTTTTGTTTTAACTTTATGATGTAGTTATTCGCTCCTTCATATTTTTCAAGGAGGGATAAGGCTTTTGATTCAATAACTTCAACTTCTTTATTATCCAAAATATTGTGATTATAAATAAAATATAATAACTAATATAATATTTATCAATATGAAAATCATTATAACTGAACAACAAAGTGAAAAAGTTAATCGTAAAATTAGATTGGCCGTTGAAAAATTGGGGGTAAAACAATCATTAGAAATATTTGGTAACGATATCCTAAAACAAGTTTATATTGATAATCCATTATCATTTTTAGATCAATTTAACAACTTAAACCCAGTTGAAAAGGGTGTTAGGGTTTATTACGCTGGTATTGATAACCTTCCTTTATTTTCTTATAATAAAAAAGATCAGGAATTAAAAAACGGTTATTACTGGATTAATTATGAGAGAATTTGGTTATTTTTTTCAAGTGTTATGGGTTATAATGATAATGAAATTCAAGAAATTTTAAAGGAGTGGTTGGACACTACCTATAATTTGAGGGGACTAATACCAATTCAGGGAAAGTATAACTCGTAGATACTATTGGATATTACCTATAATTTGAATAGAGTTGGATTAATTAAATCTTTTATATTTACAATATATTTATAAATAAAATAATAAATTATGAAAAAAACAATTAGATTAACAGAACGTGATTTAACTAGGTTAGTTAAACGCGTTATTAGTGAAGAAGAAGGTGAAGGTCAATCAGATGAAAAAAGAGTAAAAAAAATATTAGCGAAACTTGAATTTATTGAAGATATAATTCGTGGTGTTATTGATGATGGTGAATTTGGTGAATTTGATGGACCTGGTTATAAATTAGATTTAGATGTTATTGAAACTTCGCTAGGTGCGTTCCTTAAAAGTGTCATGAGTACTTATTATGAATAATCTGGTTATAAAGGATAAACTTCAACAAATAGTTAAAGTTAAACCCACCAAAAATATAAATTAATATGGATAAGAAATTAATAGTTGAAGATATTCAAAGAATGCGTTTTATGTTCGGATATGAACCAGGAAAAGTTATATCTGAACAAAAACAAACATCGGATCAACAATTGTTGACAACATTATTATTAGAGGTGTCATTAGATGATCTTAAATCACAATTTGTGGATACAAACAAAATATCTCAAGAAGAATTTGATGAAATAATAAGTGCGGCGGGGAATAAATCAGCGTACGCAACATGGTTAGCTAAAAAAGTGGCTGACAAAATAATAAAGGGGGAGGATATATATAAATTTAAGAAATATTTTTCAATTTTCTCTAGACAAAAGAATAACTATCCGTCTTCTAACATCAATTCATACAAAACATCTAAAGATGTTGCGTTATTCATCAAAACATCAGTTGATATAGAAAACACTGAAAAAGCTGATCCATCTAAACAAAAAGGTGTTGCTCGTTCAGACAAATATCAAGAATTTTATATGGGTTCAGTTGATGGTTTTGATGTTTATGAATTACCACAAGGTAGAACAGATTTATATGGTGCGTCTTGTGAATTAGGAAGTGGGACTGAATGGTGTACTGCAACTGGTAAAACTAGACATTATTTTGATGATTACATTTCCAAGGGTCCTTTATTTATTTTTATTAAACTTGAAACTGATGAAAAATATCAATTTTCATATGAAGGTAATCAATTCATGGATAAACACGACAACCCAATAATTTAACATGACTAATATAGCGAATTTATTTAATTTTATAGAATCCAACCGACCGGAGTATAAGACACCGTTCAATGCTAAACTGATATACGATCCAGAATCTTTAACCAAGGATGATTTAATAGTTGGAGGTAGTCTTTTTTTACTAGGTACTCCAATCACCTCCCTCCCGGATGATTTAATAGTTGATGGTAATCTTATTTTACTAGACACTTCAATCACTACCCTCCCAGATAACTTAACAGTTGGGGGAGGTCTTAATTTATCCCACACCCCAATCACCACCCTTCCAGATAACTTAAAAGTTGGGGGTAGTCTTGATTTATCCGGTACTAAAATCACTACCCTTCCAGATAATTTAACGGTTGGGGGAGGTCTTTATTTATCCGATACTCCACTATCCGAAAAATACTCAAAAGACGAAATTCGTAAAATGATTCAAGACAAAGGAGGAAACGTCGAAGGTGATATTTATATTTAGGTCATTTTTTTATTTCCAGATATTTATATAAATATAATTTAACATGACTAATATAGGTAATTTATTTAACTTTATTGAATCCAACAGACCGGAATATAGAGTACCTCTTAAATTTAAACTAAAATATGATCCGGAATCAATCACTGAGGATGATTTAACAGTTAAAGGTGATCTTGATTTTTCCAACACTCAAATTACTACCCTCCCAGATAATTTAACTGTTGATGGTACTCTTGATTTATCCAATACCCCAATCACTTCCATCCCAGATAATTTAACAGTTATGTGGTTTCTTGACTTATACAACACCCCAATCACTTCCCTCCCAGATAATTTAACAGCTGAGGGTGATCTTGATTTACGTGAGACACCACTATCCAAAAAATATTCAAAAGACGAAATCCGTAAAATGATTCAAGACAAAGGAGGGATTGTTGAAGGTAATATTTTTATTTAGACCATTTTTTTATTTCCAATATATTTATATAAAAAATCAACTAAATGAATGGTAGAGTACCAATAACTAGGTTAAATAAATTCTTTTCGGACGAGGATCGACAGTTAGATGAAATGTTGGGGTTAGAGTGGCTCCATGGAGATCTGAATTTCACCCTAGTATTATATAGAATAGACCGATTAAAAACAAAAACCGATGATGTTTATGGTGAAACATTGACAGATGGGATAAAATATTTACCACCAGTTGAGTTTAATGGATATGTACAAATCCTCCAACCTGAAAATAAAAATGTTGGAAATTCCAAAATCAACCAATTTGAACCGGGAAATCTTAAGGTTAGCGTTTATCAACAACATTTGGATGATTTGGAAATTGATATTAATTTTGGTGATTATATTGGATATTATGAAAGTGAAAGTAGGGTTCGTTATTATGTTGTTAATAATGACGGAAGGGTTAATTCGGATAATAAACATACTTATGCTGGAACAAGACCATTCTATAGGACAATAATCGCTTCAGCTGTTGGGGATAACGAATTTAGGGGGTTATGAAAATTATTATAACGGAACAACAAAACGAAAAACTGAAGAAGAAGATTAAATTAGCGGTTGAAAAGTTGGGTTTAAAACAATCTAGAGAAATACTTGGTGATGGTATTATCAAACAAGCATATATTGATAATCCATTATCATTCTTGGTTCAATTTAATAACTTAAAACAAGTTGAAAAGGATGGTGGTAAAATCATTTACGTTGATAACGATAATCTTCCTTTAATTTATTATTATAAAAAAGATCAGGAATCAGAAAATGGTTTTTACTATATCAGTTATTCTAGAATTTGGTCATTTTTTTCGGGGGTTATGGATTATAACTATACTGAAATTAAAGAAATTATGAAGGAGTGGTTGGGAACGACCTATAATTTGAGGGGACTCACACCATTTGAATTGTTTTTCTGATAGGGTAGAAGGTTGGGAACGACCTATAATTTAATCAACCGATATTTATTAATATGAAAATTATTATAACGGAACAACAAAACGAAAAACTGAAGAAGAAGATTAGATTAGCAGTTGAAAAATTGGGGGTTGAGCAATCATTAGAAATGTTTGGTAAAGATATCATCAAACAAGCTTTTATTGGTGAACCTTATTTAATTTTATCCGGATATGATAAAATAAAACCAATTGAGTCGGGTGGTCAAACATTATATTTGGATGATAATAAAAATGTGATTTTTACGTACTATACTCAAGATCAAGAAGAAAATAAAGGTTATTATTACTTCAGTTTTAAGGTGTATAAATTAATTGAACAAATTTTTGGTGATGACTATAACTTCAATAAACAATTAATTTTAGATTGGTTAAAAAACACATTTAATTTGGAAGGATTAAAACTAACGACGTTCGGTTAAGTAGATAAAACAAATATCCATAATATTTATCTATATCATGGGACTACCAAAAAAGATTAAGAAAAACATACCATTAACACAACCAAACACTTTACTACGACGTAGGCAAGATTTGGTTGATATGATTAATAAAGATGGTACTTATCTACCTAAATCATTATTACATGCGGATTTAGATAAAGGATTTTTAGATTTTGTTAAGGAAGATCTAAAAGTTGTTGTTGATGGTAAAGTCATCCCCATGATTGACATATTAATCACCACCCAAAACTGGTCCCAATTTACAGAAACGTGGGATATTCAAAATTTGGATAAAAATGTTGAACCCCCCTTTATTTCGGTGGTTAGAATTCCTGAGGTTAAGTATGGAACAAATCCGGCGTTAATGTATAACATACCAAATAGAAGACAATATTTTTACGCTCAAGTACCAACTTGGGATGGTCAACGTAATGGTATGGATATATATAAGATTCCGCAACCAGTACCGGTGGATATTACATTCCAGGTTAAGATTGTATGTAATAGAATGCGTGAATTAAATGAATTCAATAAAACTGTATTGGAAAAATTCGCATCAAGACAAGCGTATAGAAATATCAAGGGTCATTATATTCCAATTATTCAAGGGACTATTTCGGATGAATCTGTAATGGATG
>Ga0102831_1000498_pt1 | contig 17583 bp, 11 predicted proteins | sample ColrivemetaGS747_FD_84508 | JGI IMG/M metagenome (GOLD analysis project Ga0102831, IMG submission 84508) | Estuarine microbial communities from the Columbia River estuary - Freshwater metaG S.747 | ecosystem: Environmental > Aquatic > Marine > Intertidal zone > Estuary | place: USA: Columbia...
ACTAAACCAGCGCCAAGAGGCGGTTTGCAACCTCCGCTTGTACAGCGATTGCGATGGACCTACCATCATCTTTTATACAACATTCATAAACTCTACAAACAGTTTACGATTCACGGCACAATCCGTCCCTAATTTCATCACCACTAACCTCATTATCCTTCTCTGAACCTTGATATCCGCAGCGATAATCACCATGGAAGCCGCGGCCTGCCATCTCCATACCAAATTCATGGTAATGTGTAGGGTAGGTATATTACTATTTTATCAAAGAACTATCACATCCTTTTTTCGCGAGGAAGAAAAGGACAAATGAAAAAATATTTTGTTGTGCGTTTTGCATTGAATCGAAGATAATATTTTAAGTTTTTAAAATAAAAAGCATTTCGCTTGCTTTCTTTTTTTTGAATTTTATCTTCACGGGCGGCCGGCAGTTGACGAGCGGCCCTATGGAAGTGCTAACTTAAAAAATGGACAATGCAATTGGCGGAGTAGCAAAGTCATCCATCAACCGACAGAAACTGGCGCCATGAAAACTTTCTCGTTTTATATTGAACCTAAGATACTTTTGGGCGACCGCAAGGGTACGCCCCTACGATTGATGAACTAAATTTAACTTCAAAAAATATCCCACTCCCCACACTTAATCAACAATCCCCGTCGGATAATATTTTTACCGCTATTGCCAAGCTAATCACTATACCTTTACCTTGCGAAATAATTAATCTACTCCTATGAGAAAATTTGGTGCTTTCTTTCTTCTGTTTTTACTAACGCTTAGTTCTTGTAAAGATGACAATGGCTTTGCGGTTAATCCCGAGTTTGCTAAATACATTAGCGCTTTTACTTACGGCGTGGTATCTAACCAAACTACCATTAAAGTGCAGTTGGTACAAGAAGTGGCTGAGGCGAAAGCCGGCGAAGAGGTGAAGGAAGAACTCATTGAATTTTCTCCCGCTATTGAAGGAAAAGCCTATTGGCTCGACAAACAAACCATCGAATTTCGTCCGAAAGATTTACTACCATCTGGCGAAAGATTTGAAGCCGAATTTCATCTTTCTGAAATTGTGAAAGAGGTACCCGACCACCTTGAAGATTTAGAATTTAAATTTCAAGTGATCGCTCAAGTAGGTTTCATTGAAGAAGAATCGATAAGCACGCCAAATCCGGCCGACCGCTCGAACATACGATTGCGCGGTACTCTAACCACTGCCGATTTTGTGAAGGCCGATGTTTTAGAAAAATTATTTACTGCCGAACAAAACGGAAAAGCTTTGTCGGCACAATGGGAACACGCCAAAGATGGCAGAACCCACACCTACAACATTAGCGGTGTGCGCCGAACTAAAGAAAGAGAAAAGGTAGAACTGCATTGCAAAATGACAGAAGTTGGTGCTGAGGAAAATGCAGAGAAAACTGTTGAAATTCCATCGCTCGATGAGTTCACCGTTTTTAGTTGCAAGCACGTTAACGAGCCCGAACAAATTATCACTTTAAATTTCTCTGATCCTATTAAAGATTCTTTGGATTTAGTGGGATTAATTTACATCAAAAACAGCGTACAAGTGCGCTTGAGCATTAAGGGGAGTCAGGTTAAAGTATATCCTAGCTCTCGCATCGTTGGCGAAGTTGAACTCATTGTTGCCAAAGGAATTTGCAGCAATTTAGGCATTTGCCTGAAAGAAGATTTCAAGAAAAAAATATTGTTTCAAGAGTTGTTGCCCAACGTAGAAATTATTGGCAATGGCGTTATTTTACCTACTACCAAAGGACTCGTTCTTCCTTTTCGCGCGGTGAATTTAAAAGCTGTTGAACTTAAAATTTTAAAAGTATCGGAGAAAAATGTGCATCAGTTTTTTCAAAAAAATCAGTTCGATGAATTGCACGAATTGAAACGCGTTGGTAGAATTGTGTTTAGAGGCGAAATTCCTATCATCCCCGAAAAACCTATTGACTACCACAGTTGGAATACTTTTTCTCTCGACTTAGCCAAATATATTCAAAGCGAACCCGGCGCCATTTACCGCATCTATTTAAGCTTTAAACCTCAGCAATCTTTTTATCCTTGCGAAGAAGAAATTGATAATGAATATTGGAAAAAATTTGAGGAGGCCGAAGAAGAATTTTTTGATACTCCGGCCAGCTACTACTGGGATGATTATGATTTTAGAGATTTCGATTTTTACGAAAATTACGATGAAAATGAGAAAGACAATCCTTGCAATATTTCCTACTACATCTCTCGTCAGAATAAAAATGTAAGAACCATCTTCGCCTCTAACTTTGGTATCATTGCCAAAGGCGGAAATACCGATGAATTGTTGGTTGCCGTTACCGACCTAAGAAGCACAGAACCACTGTCGGGAGTGGAGATTGAATTGTACAATTACCAAAACGAATTAATTAGCAAAGGCCTTACCGATGAAAACGGATTTGTAAGTATCAAATCGAAGAAAAAAGCTTTCCTTTTGGTGGCCAAAAAAGGTGAAGAAAGAGGTTACTTAAAAATAGACGAAGGCTCTTCTCTTTCCTTAAGTATGTTCGATGTTTCTGGTTCGGAAAACAAGAAAGGTGTGAAAGGATATATCTATGCCGAAAGAGGTGTTTGGCGACCGGGCGATTCGCTGTACGTAAACTTCATGCTGGAAGATAAAAATGATGTTATTCCAGCAGATCATCCTGTGGTTTGTGAAGTGTATAACTCTCGAGATCAATTGTACAAAAAATGGATGAAAAACTCTTCTGTTAAAGGGTTGTACGACTTTAGATTTGCTACCAACGAAGATGATCCTACTGGTAACTGGACCGTTAAAATTAAAGTGGGCGGAACAGAATTTAGCAAGATTATGAAGATTGAAACGGTGAAACCAAACCGATTAAAAATAAATATGGGCTTTGGTACCGAGCTGCTAAAATCAAATAAATCCAATACTGGAAATCTGGAAGTAAAATGGCTTACAGGTGCGAAAGCACGCGGATTGAAAGCTGATGTTGAAATGACTTTAAAACGTGGTTCAACAGCTTTTAAAGGTTTTGAAGGTTACTCTTTCGACGACCCAACGATCACCTTTGAATCGGAACAGAAAATGATTTTTAAAGGTAAACTCGATAACGATGGCAAAGCCAGTATCGACCCCGAAATTCATGTTAATGGTCAGGCACCAGGTATGTTGAATTGCTTCTTCAAAACAAGAGCATTCGAAAGCGGTGGCGACTTTAGCAGCGATCAATTTAAGGTAGTGTACTCTCCTTTCGAATCGTATGTGGGCGTTAAAGTTCCCGAAGGAAAAGGATGGAACGGCGCTATATTTTCTGATAAAGCAAACACCATAAATGTTGCTTCGCTTGATGAAAACAACAAACCTGTTTCGCGCAAAAAATTGAAAGTGGAGATTTATGAAATTGAATGGAGATGGTGGTGGGATTATAGCGATGATGAGGGTTACGACAACTACCACGAAGACAGCTACAGCAATTTAATTAAGACCGATTATGTTAGCACGGTGAATGGAAAAGGGACCTACGAACTTAAATTTCCGCAAGCTAGCTGGGGTAGAAAAATGATAAAAATTACCGATTCTATTTCGGGACATACAACGGGACAAATTTTCTACACCACTTACAGTTCATGGTGGGAAGAAGGCGGTCATGGTCCGGGCGGCGCAGAAATGCTTGCTTTCTCTACCGACAAACAAAAATACAATGTAGGCGAAAAAGTGAAAGTGCAATTGCCTAAAGTGAAAGAAGGAAGAGCGCTGGTAAGCATTGAAAGTGGTTCGAAAATTATCGATCATTTTTGGCACGAACTAGATGGTAAAGAAATTGAATTTGCCACCACAGAAGCGATGTCGCCTAACGTGTTTATTCATGTGAGTTTAATTCAACCTCACAACGCTACAGGCAACGATGCGCCCATTAGAATGTATGGCGTTCAAAACATCACGGTAGAAGATGCTAAAACGCATTTGGTGCCGCAAATTAAAATGCCTGAGGTGTTGGCTCCCGAACAAAATGTGAGCATCACAGTGAGTGAAAAAAATGGAAGAGGAATGGCGTATACTGTGGCTGTTGTGGATGAAGGCTTGCTCGATTTAACTCGTTTTAAAACGCCCGATGCTTGGCCTGTTTTCTACAGCAAAGAAGCTTTAGGTATTAGAACTTGGGATATGTACAAATACGTGATTGGGGCCTACAACGGAGAGATGACGGGCTTACTTGCAGCAGGTGGTGACGAGTCGGCAGCGGCTGGAAAATCTGGCGGTGAAAAAGCAAACCGATTTAAACCTGCGGTAATTTTTCTCGGACCATTCTACCTCGAAGCAGGAAAAACGGCTACACATAAATTCAAAATGCCAAACTATGTTGGTTCGGTAAGAACTATGGTGGTGGCGATGGAAAATGGCGCCTATGGCTCAACAGAAAAAACCACTCCGGTGAAAAAACCATTGATGGTGATTTCTACCTTGCCGAGAGTGCTGGGTCCGAAAGAAAGAGTGAAAGTGCCTGTTACCGTTTTCGCGATGGATAAAAAAGTAAAAGATGTTGTGGTACAAATAAAACCATCTTCACTTTTTACGGTGATTGGCGACAAAACAAAAACCATTCACTTTAGCGAAGAAGGCGACCAAGTAGTAGAATTTGAATTGCAAGTTGCCGAAGCAATTGGCGTTGGAAAAATAGAAATATTGGCCACTGGCGCTGGTGAAAAAGCAAACGACGTAACAGAAATTCAAGTGCGTTCTTCTAATCCTGTTGTTACCAAATCATCGGGCGAAGCGTTGCAACCAGCGCAAACTTGGGACGAGAAATTTGCAGCTTTTGGAATACAAGGAACCAACAAAATAACCTTGGAATTCTCTACCGTTCCTGCAATGAATTTAGATGAAAGAATGCGTTACTTAATTCAGTATCCGCATGGATGTATTGAGCAAACAACTTCATCTGTTTTCCCTCAATTGTTTTTAGGCGGATTGATGAATTTAACCGAAGATCAGAAAAAAACTATTGGTGAAAATATCAAAGCTGGTATTGAAAGATTGCGCACTTTTCAAATCTCGAGTGGAGGTATGACCTACTGGCCTGAATACGGTTATGATGGTGCTTGCGAATGGGGTACCAATTATGCCGGACACTTCCTACTAGAAGCAGAAAAACAAGGTTATACTTTGCCAGCAGGTTTCAAAGAAAAATGGGTTGAATACCAAAGAAACACAGCCAATTCTTGGTCGGAAAATAATTACTACTGGGATCAAGTTACGCAAGCCTATCGCCTCTACACCCTAGCATTGGCGGGTGAAGCAGAGCTTGGTGCGATGAACAGAATGAAAGAGATGGCCAACTTAAGCAACGAAAGCAAATGGAGATTGGCTGCTGCTTATGCACTTGCTGGTAAAGATAAAATCGCTTTAAGCATCGTGCAAAATGTGAGCATCGAAGTAAAAACATACCGTGAACTTTCTTATACCTATGGTAGCGGATTGCGTGATATGGCGATGATTCTAGAATCGTTGACGTATTTGAACATGGATGCTAAGGCGAAAAAAATGATGGAAAATATTTGCGCATCCTTAAGAACAAATGAATGGTATGGCACACAAACAACCGCTTACAGTTTAATGGCCGTTTCTAAATTCATTGGCAAAACAAAAGGAGCGAAAGGAATGCAGGTGGAATATACTATTGCTGGCGGACCGGTACGTACGCTTTCTGTATCCACGCCAATGGCGAAAGTGGAGATTGATGGCAACAAAATAAAGAGTGGTGAAATTCATGTGGTGAACAAAGGTGCCTCTATGGTTTTCGTAAAAATGTACAACCGCGGAATTCCATTAATTGGTGATGAAACATCGAGCTCAAATGTTATTTCGATGAATGTAAATTATACCGATATGGATGGTAATACTATCGACCCAACCACTATCGCACAAGGAACAGATTTCATCGCTGAAGTAGAAATTTCCAACGATGGTTATACTTCTGATTTGAAAGAAATGGCACTTACTCAAATCTTCCCTAGCGGCTGGGAAATTAGAAATACCAGAATGGATTTATCTGAATCGGATGAAACTGAATCTAACTACGAAGAAGTGGCTGATAGTGATGACGAAGCAGAGGACAATTACGAAGCAAGAAGAAATGAAACACCTATCGATAAGGCAGAATACATCGACTTTAGAGACGACAGAGTACTCACCTATTTTGATATGCGCTATCATGGAAAAATGAAGTTCAAAGTAGTATTGAATGCGATGTATGTTGGTCAGTTTTATTTGCCGACTGTTTATTGCGAAGCGATGTATGACCATGATATTAATGCGAGTGAAGGTGGTAAATGGGTGAAGGTGGTGAAGTAAAATCGCCTCACCCCAACCCTCTCCAAAGGAGAGGGAGCTGGGAGAAGTACTGGACACTAATTTTTCCCTTCTCCCTCTCCTTTGGAGAGGGTTGGGGTGAGGCCAAATAAAACATGAAAACATTCCTCTTAAAACATAAAATCAAATTGCTCTCTGCACTCGCATTTAGCATTTGGTTTTATTTTTTAATTCCAGATGAACTTTTTGAATCGCCCACCAGCACGGTGATTTATAGCGCCAATGGAAAAATGTTAGGTGCGCGAATTGCCGATGACGGACAATGGCGTTTTCCATCAGAGGATTCTGTTCCGCCGAAATTTGAAAGATTAATTACACTCTTTGAAGATGAATATTTCTATTCGCATCCTGGTGTAAATCCGCTGTCGATGTCGAAAGCCTTATGGAAAAACATCTTTGGTTCTTCGCGCAAAAGAGGTGGAAGTACCTTAACTATGCAAGTGGCGCGAATGGCGAGAGGAAATCAGGATAGAAATATTTGGCAAAAATTTATCGAGACTTTTTGGGCATTGAGAATTGAATGCGCTTACTCGAAAGAAGAAATATTACAACTCTATGCATCCAACGCTCCCTTTGGCGGAAATGTAGTGGGATTAAGTGCTGCATCGTGGAGGTATTACGGACGAGATTTATCAAAATTATCGTGGGGCGAGATGGCATCTATCGCAGTTTTACCCAATGCACCAGCACTCATTTTTCCTGGAAAAAATCACGACAAACTATTGCAAAAAAGAAATTGGTTGCTCAACAAATTAAGATTGGCTGGCGATATTTCTCAAGAAAATTACGAGCTCGCCATTGCCGAACCTCTGCCCGGAAAACCTAAAGATTTACCTGAATTAGCAACACATTTAATGGCGCTTCAAGAAAAAAATGGATTGAAGGGAGAACGCATCATCAGCACTTTAAACTATGAATTGCAAAACAAAGTAATGCAACAACTCAAGCGCTTTCAAACTGCTTATTCGGGCAATGAAGTAAATAGTATTGCAGCAGTTGTTATGGAAGTAAAAAGCGGAAAAATTATGGCCTACGTCGGCAACATCGAAGGCGAGAAAAAAAACAAAGGAGAAGAGGTTGATTTGGCTCAAGCACCGAGAAGTTCGGGCAGTATTTTAAAACCCTTTTTATATGCCTCTATGGTAGATGAAGGTTTGCGATTACCCGATGCTTTGATGAACGATGTGCCCTTCGGATTTTCGGGTTATTCGCCACAAAATTTCGAAGACAAATACGATGGCGTTGTGCCGATGTCAAATGCACTTACTCGTTCACTCAATGTTCCTTTTGTGTTCGCTTTGCAAGAATATGGCAGCAAAAGATTTTTAGATAAACTGCATCAATTAGGATTCGCTTCATTGAACAGAACGGCGCAAAATTACGGACTCTCCCTAATCTTAGGAGGAGGTGAAGTGAAGTTGATCGATTTGGTATCTGCTTACAGAAAACAAGCTTTCGATTTGCAATACGATTCGCGCAAGATGAATGACATTCAATATTTAAAAAATAAAATTCAAAACAACGGCGAAAATAAAAACATCGACTTCTCGAAAGCCGCGATATGGCATACTTTCGAAACGATGAGCAACGTTGCTCGGCCGCGCACCGAAGACGGCTGGCAAGAATTTTTAGGCGGCAGAAAAGTAGCATGGAAAACAGGCACTAGTTTCGGTCACCGCGATGCTTGGGCTATTGGCGTAACACCCGAATATGTGGTGGGCGTTTGGGTGGGTAATGCATCGGGCGAAGGGCGTCCTGATCTTACCGGATTAAATTATGCCGGTCCGGTTTTATTTCGCCTTTTCAAACAACTTCCATCCACTTCATGGTTTAAAGAACCTCCAAAATTAATGGCGGTAAAAGTGTGCAAAAAAAGTGGTTTTCGCGCCAGTGCAAACTGCGGAGAAACCTACATGCAAAAAATTCATGCGAAGGGAATGGAATCGAAAATTTGCATGTACCATCAGCAAATATTTCTAGATGAAAAAGGAAAATATTTGGTGAATAGCACTTGCTATCCGGTAGAAAAAATGACCAGCAAAACATGGTTTGTTTTACCATCGTTGCAAGCTTGGTATTATAAAGGTCACACTACAGAATATGAAGAATTACCGCCCAACATGCCTGGCTGCCTTTCGGGAAAAATTGGCGTGAACTTGGTGTATCCAGTGAACCACACCAAAGTTTTTATTCCGCGAAATTTGCAGGGTGAGCACGGACAATTAATTTTTGAAGCAGTGCACAATCAAAACAACGCTATGGTGTATTGGCATCTTGATGGAGTGTTTTTAGGGAACACCAAAGGATTACATCGCCTATCGCTTCGTCCAACAAGTGGCAAACATAAACTAACAGTAGTAGATGAATTTGGCAATAGCGACGAAGCGAATTTCGAATCGATTGAGAAATAAAATTACTTGATCATCGCCGTCAAGGCATCAGCAATTTTTCTATCGTTACCCAAACGAGGAACTTTGTTTTGTCCGCCCAACTTACCTTCACTCTTCATATAATTGATAAAGCCATCTTTAGGTAGTTCGGTCAGCACTAAATTGCGCAAAATGTTTCCTGTAATCAAATCCTTGTAGTACACATTTTGGCGTACCATTTCTTCATCTAAGAATGTCACAAAAGCAGGTAAATCACTTGGTCTTTTATTGAATTCCACAAACCATTCGTGATATGGCAAACCATCTGTTGGCGCTACTTGCGGAGCTACAGTAAACTCAGTTACTTCCACTCCGAATTTCTCACACGCTGCAATCATCGCTCTATCCACTTCTTCACCAATAACGTGCTCACCAAAAGCAGAAATGAAATGTTTAATTCTACCAGAAACCACAATACGATAGGGATTCAATGAAACGAATTTTATGGTATCACCAATGTTATAACCAAACAAGCCAGCGTTGGTGTTCATGATGATGGCATAGTTCACACCCAACTTCACATCTTTCAACGAAATACGTGAAGGATTGTCATTAAAAAATTCCTCGGCAGGAATAAATTCAAAGAAAATTCCGGCGTTGGTATTCAGCAATAATCCGTCGTGTTTTTGTGAATCTTGGTAGGCAATAAATCCTTCTGATGCCGGATAAACCTCCACGGTAGGAATTGACTTACCAATGATTTTCTCCATGATGGGTTGGTAGGGGCGATAGTTTACGCCGCCCTGAACGAACAAGGAAAAATTAGGAAAAACATCTTTGATTTGCTTGCCCGTTTTAGCTTGAATTCTTTCGAAATACATTTGCACCCATGGCGGAATACCTGAGATAACGCGCATGTCTTCGTTCACTGTCTCTTCAATGATGGCATCCAATTTTGTCTCCCAATCGCCAATGCAATTGGTCTCGTAAGATGGCTTTCTGTTTTTTTGCAAATACCTTGGAATGTGGTGCGCTGTTATTCCCGATAGTCTTCCGGTGGGTGTTTTGTAGGTGTTATCCAATTCCGGACTCCCCTGCAAGAAAATCATTTTGCCATCTACAAATTCTGCTTTACCAGTTTCGGCGATGTACAACAAAATGGCATTGCGCGCAGCAGTAATATGATGCGGCATTGACTCTTTAGAAATTGGAATATATTTTACGCCTGAAGTAGTACCTGATGTTTTGCTAAAATACATGGGCAAACCTGGCCACAACACATTTTCTTCGTCGTGTTTAATGCGTTCTATGTAATGTTTAATTCCCTCGTAATCTTTAACAGGAATGGCCTTTTTAAAATCTTCGTAGTTCTTGATAGAAGCGAAATTGTGGTCTTTACCAAAGGCAGTATTCTTGGCTTTATCAACCAGCATCTTCATGGTAGCATCCTGCAATTCCACTGCACGTGCGGCTTCCTTGTAAACTTTTTTGGAAATATATTTTGCAAAAGGTTTGCTTAAAGCGGCTTTTAATCCCATGGTTTATTTGAATTGATGGGACTAAAATATAAAATTAGTTTCAAGTTCATTATCTTCGTTCGAAATGAAATCGCTGCTCTTAGATATTAAAGATTTAGAAGTGAAATTTTCTTCGGGCAAAGAAGAATTTGTTGCTGTAAATAATATCAGTTTTTCTTTACACAAAGGAGAAACAATTAGCGTTGTTGGTGAATCGGGTTCGGGCAAATCGGTGACTTCACTCTCTATCATGCAATTGATTCCTTCACCTCCAGGAAAAATTACTGCTGGTGAAATTATTTATTACGGAAGAGAAAAAGCAGTGAATTTATTGGCGCTGAAAGAAGATGAAATGCGCGCATATCGTGGTAAAGATATTGCCATGATTTTTCAAGAGCCCATGACTTCTCTAAACCCCGTTTTCACTTGCGGAGATCAAATAGTAGAAGCTATTTTGTTGCACCAAAAATGCAGTAAAAAAGAAGCGAAAGAAAAAGCCATTGAGTTATTTAATGAGGTTAAATTACCTCGACCAGAAAGTATATTTGAATCGTATCCACATCAGCTGTCGGGCGGACAAAAACAACGCGTGATGATAGCCATGGCTTTATCGTGCGAACCATCGGTTTTAATTGCCGATGAACCAACCACAGCCCTTGATGTTACTGTACAAAAAACGATTTTGTTGTTGCTCAAAGAGATTCAGCAAAAACGACAAATGGGTATAATTTTCATCACACATGATTTGGGTGTTGTAGCCGAAATTGCTGATAGAGCTATTGTGATGCAAAGCGGAAAAATTGTGGAAGAAGGCGACGTTAAAGCATTGTTCAAAAACGCTACGCATCCTTACACCAAAGGCTTGTTGGCTTGCCGTCCGCCATTGAATAAACGCTATATTCATTTGCCTACTGTTGCCGATTTTTTAGATTTCGCGCATCCATTTCAAGCAGTAGAAATTACAAAAGAAGAGCGCAAAAAAAATCACGAAAAATTATATTCCACTACTCCCGTTCTAGAAGTAGAAAATTTAAAAACTTGGTTTCCACTGAAGAAAAATTGGTTGGGAAAAACTACCGATTGGGTGAAGGCTGTAGATGATGTTTCTTTTAATGTATATAAAGGTGAAACACTTGGATTGGTGGGCGAATCGGGTTGTGGTAAAACTACAATCGGACGAAGCATTGTGCAATTGGTAAATGCCACTGGAGGAAAAATTAAATACCAAGGCACCGACTTGCTTTCCTTAAATAGTAGTGAATTGCGTCCGCTGAGAAAAAAAATACAAATCATTTTTCAAGATCCATATTCATCACTTAATCCAAGAATTCCAATTGGCAAAGCCATCATGGAACCGATGCAGGTTCACAAGATTCTTGATAACGATAAGCAGCGCGAAGAATACGTGATTAATCTCTTGGAAAAAGTGAGTTTAAAAGCCGAGCATTTTTACAGATATCCACATGAATTTTCGGGCGGACAGCGTCAGCGAATTTGTATTGCACGGGCGTTAGCAGTGCAACCAGAATTTGTAATTTGTGATGAATCGGTTTCTTCCTTAGACGTTTCTGTACAAGCACAAGTGCTTAATTTATTGAACGATTTAAAAAGAGAATTTGCACTCACCTACATCTTTATTTCGCACGATTTATCGGTGGTAAAATTCATGTGCGATAGAATGATAGTGATGAACAAATCGGGAAAAATTGAACAAATGGATGATGCCGATGTTGTTTATGAAAATCCGCAAACCGAGTACACAAAAACTTTAATTGAATCTATTCCGAAGGGAATTTAAATGGCCTCATCCCCGGCCCTTCTCCAAAAGAGAAGGGTGACTGTGTGTAAAATTCCTTTTTAAGTAGTGGCTCCCTTCTCTTTTGGAGAAGGGCCGGGGATGAGGCTTCTTCAAATTTTTGTTTTATATTTATCCAAACAAAATTTTAAATCATGACTATTCCATTAATCGTAATCGCTGTTGTTATTGCAGTTACTTTATTTTTATCATTCATCACGGTTCAGCAAGGAACTGTTGCAGTAATCACTGTGTTTGGTAAATACAGAAGAATAATGACTGCCGGATTGAATTTTAAAATCCCTTTTATTGAAACAGTGTTTAAAAGAGTATCGGTACAAAACCGCTCGGTAGAATTAGAATTTCAAGCTACTACGATAGATCAGGCGAATGTATATTTCAAAGCAATGTTGTTGTATGCAGTATTCAACCCTAATGAAGAAACTATTAAAAATGTTGCTTTCAAATTCGTTGACGATAGAAGTTTAATGCAAGCTCTAATTCGTACGATTGAAGGCTCTATCAGAGGCTTTGTTGCTACTAAAAAACAAGCTGAAGTTTTGTCGTTAAGAAATGAAATTGTGCAAGATGTAAAAGAACAAATCGACAATACTTTGGAAGGTTGGGGATACCACTTAATCGACTTACAATTGAACGACATCACTTTCGACGATGCCATTATGAAATCGATGGCGCAAGTGGTGGCATCTAACAACTTAAAAGCTGCAGCGGAGAATGAAGGTCAGGCTTTACTAATCACCAAAACCAAAGCTGCTGAAGCAGAGGGTAACGCCATTAAAATTTCTGCTGAGGCTGAGAAATTGGCGGCGCAGTTACGCGGACAAGGGGTGGCTTTGTTCCGCCAGGAAGTAGCTAAAGGTATGACCGAAGCAGCAAAAGAAATGCAACAAGCCAACTTAGATACTTCCGTAATTTTGTTTTCTATGTGGACAGAGGCAATTAAACAGTTCTCTGAAAACGGTGAAGGAAATGTTATTTTCTTAGATGGTTCTACAGAGAATATGCAGAAAACCATGCAGCAAATGATGGCGATGAATACGTTGATGGCGCCGAAGAAGTAAGATAAACTTAGTAAGTATCCCCTGGCGCTCGTCTCCAGACGAGTGACTTTCTACTCCGGCAATTTCATTGCCTAATCATTTAAAGAAAAAGGCGTTGCAAACGCCAATTAGGAAGTCACTCGTCTGGAGACGAGCGCCATGGGAGACGTACTAAGTTTACTCCGCCCCTCTAAACAAATGCTGCACTAAATCCTGAGCTTTCCCTACTCTAACTATTTTGATATTCTTGCCTTTCAACGAATCTTCATCATTGTATTTAGAAAGGAAAATGGTTTTGAATCCCATTTTTTCCGCTTCTTTGATGCGGGCGCCAACGTTACGAACTGAGCGAATTTCACCAGATAAACCTATCTCTCCAGCAAAACAATAAGTAGATGGAATTGGAATATCTACGCCAGAAGATAGAATAGCGGCAACAATCGATAAATCGATTCCGGTATCTTCAGGTTTGATGCCGCCAGTGATATTTAAGAAAACATCTTTAAGTTGAATTTTAAATCCACATCGTTTTTCCAATACTGCCAACAACATATTTAATCGACGTGTATCAAAGCCCGTTGCAGAGCGCTGTGGAGTTCCGTAAGCTGCTGTGCTAACCAATGCTTGGGTTTCTATCAATAGCGGACGAATACCTTCCATAGAAGCAGAAATAGCGATGCCGCTTAGGTTCTCTTCGTTTTGTGAAAGCAAAATGGAAGATGGATTCTCCACCACTTTCAATCCGTACTCTTCCATTTGGTAAATACCCATTTCATTCGACGGACCGAAACGGTTTTTCGAACTTCTAATAATTCTGTAAATATGATTTCTATCGCCTTCGAAAGTAAGCACCACATCAACCATGTGCTCTAGCACCTTTGGTCCGGCAATTTGTCCGTCTTTAGTGATATGTCCGATTAAAAAAGTCGGTATATTCCTTCTCTTAGCAATCAAGGTAATATCGTTCGCACATTCTCTAATCTGACTCACCGTGCCTGGTGCAGAATCTAACTTTGAAGTTTGTAAAGTTTGTATAGAGTCGATAATCAACAACTCAGGTTCTTGCTTTTGAATATGTTCTAAAATTCTTTCCACATTGGTTTCGGGAAGAATATAAATATGTTCGTTTACTTTTTGCAGTCGGTCGGCGCGTGATTTTATTTGTTGCGGACTCTCCTCGCCCGATACATACAACACTTTTTTACCTGGAAATTGAAGTGCGATTTGCAGCATCAATGTTGATTTACCAATACCCGGTTCGCCTGTAAATAAAATCACTGAACCAGAAACCAAACCATCACCCAACACACGGTTAAGCTCAGTATCTTTTAAAATAATTCTTTCTTTGCTGAGAGGTTGTACTTCGTGCAAGAGCGTTGGTTCAAGCGCTACAATGCCTGGAATTGAGGTGTTTTGTGTTTTATTGCTGCTGGTGATTTCTTCTTGGTAAGTATTCCACTCGCCGCATGCGGTGCATTTACCCAACCATTTGGCAGATTGGTTTCCGCAGGAAGTACAAACGTAAACCGACTTTAACTTGGCCATTTACTGCTTTTCGAACTCGTAATAAACGGTACCAACATCCTGACGGAAAATTACTAACCCCATAGCATCAATGTCTTTTATCTTCCAATCGCCTTTAAAGGTTTCAACACCTTTAATAGTAGCGCCAGGGCCAGAAATAACAAAGCTTTTACTTCCATTCATTTCGTAAGCACCAGTGTTTTGAACCGTGGTGGTATCAGCGTATTCATAACTTCTTGTTACCGTTGTTTCTGTAAAAGTCCAGATTTCATTATAGCTCTTTGCCGGAACCATATACATTTTCCATTTACCAACTAATTTTTGTTGCGTTTCCTTAGCACAAGAGGAAATTGAAATAACAACAATAAAAAGGGCGATATACTTTAAAAAATGCTTCATAATAATTGTGATTTGTGATAAAAGTATAAATAATTCGAATACAATGGTTACTTGGCTTTTACAAATTCATGATAAATTAATCCGTCTCCATCTTCTTTTCTAACCAAAATCATTATGCTATCATTCAATTGCAACACTTGAAAATTACCTTTAAACAATTCTCCGCCTTTCATGGTAGAGTTTGCGCCAGAGATAATCATGAAATTATTCTTCAAAAAGTAGTCACCAAACAAAACAGTATCTGCAGTTGCGCTATCCGTCACAAAAACCGATGATTCATTGAAAGACCAATAGGTAGTAGGTTGAAAAATTACCGGTTTAGTAACAGAAATATATTTCCATTTGTGCATCAACTTATTTTCTAAGTTTTCTTTCTGACAAGAAAAAAGAAGGAAAATTGAAACTGTTATGACTAAAAATAATCTCACTTTACTCTGACTTGATTTTATTGATGATATTAGTGGAAGAAAAACCTTGCACAAAAGATAAAGGTAACACTTGTCCGCCATTTTTTAGCACATGATCGGCCCCAACAATTGTATCAATAGTATAATCACCACCTTTAACCAAAATATTAGGTGTTAATGCTTCAATTAAATTCTTTGGGGTTTCTTCAGAAAAAATTACTACTAAATCAACGAAGAAAAGCGCGGCTAACATTTGAGCACGAGCCGTTTCATTGTTGATAGGTCGCGCTTCCCCTTTCAACATTTTCACCGAAATATCGGCATTTAAGCCCACCACCAATTTATTTCCCAGTTGTGATGCTTCGCTTAAATATTGAAGATGGCCGCTATGCAAAATATCGAAACAACCGTTGGTGAAAACAACTTTCAATGCATTGGATTTCCAATTGTTACATAGGACCTGTGCTTCTGAAAGAGAAACAATTTTACTTTCGAGTTGTTGAAACACAGCGTTCAAGGGAGATTATTTTAACAAGTTAGTAGCAGTATCAGGAAAGATAAGTGTTGGCTTAAATGTTCTAGCTTCTTCTGAGTCCATTAAGCCGTAAGCAATAATTATTATAACATCGCCTATTACAGCTTTGCGGGCAGCCGGACCGTTCAAGCAAATTTCGCCAGAATTTTTTTTGCCTTTAATCACGTAGGTTTCTAAACGTTCACCGTTGTTGATGTTAACAACCTGTACTTTCTGACCCTCAACGATATCGGCAGCAATCATTAAAGATTCATCAATAGTGATACTTCCAATGTAGTTCACATCGGCCTGAGTAATGGATACCCTGTGTATCTTTGAAAGGAGCATTTCTCTTTGCATGCGCCAAAATTACTAATTAATAACAATATTATCGATTAATCGAACTTTTCCGCAAAAAGCAGCAATGCAAACCACCGCTCTTTGCTCAATCTTCTCTATAGGAAGCAAAGAATGCATATCTGAAATCTCTAAATAATCCAATTGTAATTCTCCACTTTTAAAAAACAAATCGATGGCCTTCTCTTTTAGTTCCTGCGTTTCTTTAGTGCTTTTAGCTTCTTCTTTAATGTAAAAAAGAGCTTTAGAAATGGCCAAAGCCTTTTGCTTTTCTTCTTTCGATAAACGGGCATTGCGAGAACTCATAGCCAAGCCCGATTCTTCGCGTGAGGTTGCGCAAGACACAATTTCAATAGCCGGGAAATGCGATTTTGCCAGCATTTTAACAATGGCCAATTGCTGAAAATCTTTTTCGCCGAAATAGGCAGCACTGGGCTTCACAATTGTAAACAACAAAGCCACAATATTCACCACACCTTTAAAGTGACCGGGCCTAAATTTTCCTTCCATTAATGAGTCAACACCTTTTAAATCAAGCGCAATATCTTCAATGTAGTTTACCAATTCATCTTCTGGCGCAAACACAATATCGCAGCCGTTTGTTTCCAACAACTCGAAATCGTGTTTTTCATTGCGCGGATAGAGTTTGAAATCTTCGGTATTGTTGAACTGTGTTGGATTTACAAAGATGCTGCATACACTAACATCGTTGCTTTTCTGTGCCGTCTTCAATAAAGACAAATGCCCGCTGTGCAAGTAGCCCATTGTGGGAACAAAACCAATGGTTTTGTTTTTTAAAAGTATTGATTTTACAATACTTTCCATGTCTTTCTTAGTTCTTACAACCTGCATACTTTGAGCAATAAAATCGGCCAAAGGTAACATAAACTTGAATATCGCTTAGATTTTATTACCTTTGCAAGAATAATTTACCCGTTGAAAGTAGCGCTGGCGATTGTAAGTTGAAAACTATCAAATGAAGAAACCAAGAGTTTTATTTGTATCGCAGGAGATGATTCCCTATCACGAGGAATCTGAAATTGCAAATGTTGCAAGATATCTGCCCCAAGGAATTCAGCAAAAAGGAAAAGAAATTAGAGCTTTCATGCCTAAATTCGGTTCTATCAATGAAAGAAGAAACCAATTGCACGAAGTGATTCGTCTTTCTGGAATGAATTTGATTATTGATGATTCTGATCACCCCTTAATCATTAAAGTCGCATCGATACAACCAGCTAGAATGCAGGTTTACTTTATTGACAACGACGAATA